>Ga0209370_1000114_pt1 | contig 175836 bp, 147 predicted proteins | sample AgamicAtPrz_FD_187164 | JGI IMG/M metagenome (GOLD analysis project Ga0209370, IMG submission 187164) | Agave microbial communities from Guanajuato, Mexico - At.P.rz (SPAdes) (version 2) | ecosystem: Host-associated > Plants > Phyllosphere > Phylloplane/Leaf | place: Guanajuato, Mexico...
TTTTAGGAACATCATTTCCTTCTAATGGTAAACCATCTAATACCCAAAGAGGATCTTGAGAACCAGATAGAGAAGCTGTACCTCTAATTCTAATTTTAGCTGGCGCGCCAGGTGCTCCAGATGGAGTAGAAACAGCAACCCCTGCAATTTGTCCTACCAATAATTGGTCAATACTAGAAACCCCAGTCTGCTGAATAGCCGACATATCTATTTTAGAAACGGCAGCAGTAAGTTTTCTTTTCTCAATTTTTTGGTAACCTGTTACCACAACCTCTTGAAGTTTTGCGGTTTCAGATGTTAAGTTAACAGTGTAATTTTTTTGAGCAGATAATTCCAAAGTATACGATTTGTACCCCATGAAAGTAACTCTTAGCGAAGTAACATTTTTTCCGATTTTCAAAGTGAATTTACCATCAAAATCTGAAGTAGTTCCGATTGCTTCACTGTGAATAATACCTGCCATAGCAGTTTTGTTCGAAATAGAATTATTCTCAACGAAGACTGATGCACCAGGAATTGGTGAAGAATCTGTCGCATCTTGAACGATTCCCGTAATAGTTCGGGATTCCTGCGAATATCCTGCGATGGCCAGGAACAGCAGTAAGGCATGTAAAATTTTTGTCATGTTTTTGGAATGTGTATTAAAAGGTTGTATTATTTAGGGCTTTTTCGATTCGTTGGATCAAATCGCGGTAATGGTTTTGGGTAGATTGGTCTCCTGTACTTTTTTTAGTTTTTAATAATTGAAGGATTTTATTTAGTTCTCCTTTTTTATCAGAAGTCACTTCTGTAACTCTTTTTAAAGAAGATTGATTAATATTTCTTGCCATATGAGCATAGTCTAAATAATTGCATAAATGAGGCATGTTTAAAGTCTGCTGAATGTCTAATGCTTTTTTTGCATCTGTTTTTTCAAATAATTTATTAGTCGAAACCACCAAAACATCTACATAATTCTTTTGCGTCATACGCTCTAGAATCGACAGTGATTTATTGGCAATAGTTCCTGCAAAAACATTTTGATGCATTTTTTTAAACAAGTCACTTACGGTAAAAACAGGATCTTTAGTTTTGTTACGCTGATATAATTCATTTTCAGTCATTCGAAGCAAACGATCATCGCTAAATAAATCATACATGATACTATATTGCAATTCTCTCGAAAGTGTATACGGAGTATATTCGTATGGACCAAGCGGAGAATCTTTCAACGGATTTGTTTTGTCCAGAATGTCATTAAAGAATAACCATTGCGGAATGGTAATCACATTTTTAGCTAAATAATCTGTTGCTCTTTTCTGCATTGCTGCAGGTACAGGTATGTAACTTTGTTTGTTATCTCCATGAACGGTTGTGTTCAAATAAACACCTCCAATATTGTTCATTACATGTCGGTTGTACATTTGCCATTGACCAATAGTTCCGATGTATAATTTTCCAGTTTCATAATACGACTGATCTTTTTCATAAGTCCAACTTAAAATATTATCTACAACACGTTTTAAGTTTTTTAGACCGTATTCGCTTGCTTTAACAGCATCATTTCCTAAATCTTCAGATTGCGAACGCGGATCTATTATATTTTCCTGCTGTTCTCCATAAAAGTAAATGGGGTCATCTTGATGTTTTGCAATTATGGCGTTTAGTTTTGTTGTTTCGTTGTCGTTAGGCGAGTACCATCTGTAACCCCATTCAATAGCATATTTATCATATTCTCCAATTTTCGGAGTAATAACTGTAACATTGTCTTCTGGCTGTGCGACATAATTGTAACGCGCATAATCCATAATTGATGGAGCGGTTCCGCCCATTTTTGCTGTAAATTCTTTAGAACGCAACGATTCTACATCATAAGCAAAAGAAGAACCCATGTTATGTTTTAGACCAAAAGTATGACCCACTTCGTGAGACGAAACAAAACGAATTGCCTCTCCCATATGTTCGTCACTAAATTTATTTCCTCTAGCTTTAGGATCAATTGGTCCTGTCTGAATACGCATCCAGCTTTGAAGAGAAGTCATTACATTATGCCACCAGATAATATCGGCTTCGATAATTTCACCGCTTCTTGGGTCAACCACAGATGGTCCCATTGCATTTGATTTTGGAGATGCAGCATACGTAATTACAGAATAGCGAACGTCATCAATGTCAAAATCTAAATCTTTTTCAGTAGGTTCTTTTGCAATAACAGCATTTTTAAATCCTGCTTTTTCAAAAGCTGCCTGCCAATCGCGTACCCCATCAATAATGTACTTTCTCCATTGTTTTGGAGTAGAAGGATCAATGTAATAAACGATTGGTTTTTTCGGCTCTACTAATTCACCTTTTAAATATCGTTCTTCATCTTCTTTCTTTGGTTCCAAACGCCAGCGGGTAATCAATTCTTTTTCTAGCATTGCCTGCTGGGCATCGGCAAAATACCAATGCTTTTCAGTAAAAAAGCCAATTCGGTTATCAGAAAAACGAGGTTTCATTGGAGTTTTATCCAATAAAATAATATTGCTTGTTACGCCAAGGGTTACTGACAATGCAGGACCGCCTTCGCTTATAGAGGTTGTCAGTTGAGATTTGACAACAATGTTTTTTGGGAAAGATTTTAAACTTTCAATATATGAAAGGTCAGATTTAACAGAACCTCCAAACCCAATGCTGCTCAAAACATCATTGAAGCTTTTTTGTTTTCCATCAAAAATCTTATTTACTTTAATTACAACTGCTGACGAATCGTTATTTTTTGTTTCGATATCAAAAACTTCAATAATAGATTCGGCAAAATTATTTTGAACCGATTGAGTAATTGCATCTTCTTTTGGTGAAGAAACCTTCGGTACATAAGATTTTACCCAGACTTTCTTTGCGATTGTATCTTTATAAAAGCTAATAATCTTATTTTCATAATTCATTCCTTTGTTTAATCCAGCTTCGTTGACTTGAAAAGGAACTTGAGATAATTTGTTTACAACCAGAAACTCTCTCTTAAATAAACTGTCTTGAATTTCAAAATAAACGTCAGTCTTAACCTGAATGATATTGAAGAGTCCTTTTTTTACGGAGCCTTTTTTTACTAGGTCGTCATATTTTTTACCTTTTTTAGAATCGGTAGTATCTTTTTTAATTTCTGTTGCTTCTTCTTTTCTGTCTTTCTTTTTCTTTTGAGATTGAACAGTAAGTGGCGATAATAATAATAGAAATATGCAAAATGTTATCAAATTATGCAGGAATGCCTTTTCCTTCATCAGATGTTAAGTTTAGGTTAATTTTGAGGCCGAAACTATTTTATTTTAGTTCAGGAAAAAAACAAAAAGGAGTGAGTGGCTTTTTTTTAGGAGTGAATGGATATTAATGGAAGAAAACAAACAAAATAGCCGTCTTTTTCTGATGTTTTAAAATCGGTTTTTGCGTAATAATGGTAAATGCTATTCAGATAGTTTAACCCGAATTTTGTACTTGGTTCAGCACTCAATTTCTTTTGAAGATTGTTGCTGATTATTACCTGGTCTTCTTGAATCAGGATTTTAGTGGTAAGTGGACTTTCCTGAGTGGCTGTATTATGCTTAATAGCATTTTCGACCACAATCTGAAAAGCAAGATAGGGGATATGTTTGCTTAAAGCGGCTTCGTTTTCAATTTCGATAGAAAAGAATAATTCTTCCTTAAAACGAGTCTGCTGTAAAAAGATATATTTTTCGATAAATAATAATTCGTCCTTCAAAAGAACAATGTTCTTTTCTGGCGGATCAATTAAATAACGATAAATGCGAGATAGGTTTAAAGTAAATTTCTGCGCAACTTTAATATCGCTTCCAATTAACATATAAAGCGAATTGAGCGAATTAAACAAAAAATGCGGATTAATCTGCTCTTTTAATTGCTGTAGCTGAATGAGAGCTTTTTCTTTGATTATCTTTTCATTTTCAACCAATAGCTTGTTTTTCTCTTTTATGACAATTCCTTTTTCTCTGTAAGCTCGTCTGTTGGCATAGGAGAAAAGATAAAAAATCAAAAGAAGCATTACAGTAGTAATCGAATAAATTAAAGTTGTATACTTTTTGATCAAAGTTACATTTTCATCTACATAAATTTTCGGAATGCTTACGCAGGCAAACCAATTTGAGTTTTTAATATTCATCTTTGTTGTAAAACGAACAACATCCATTTTTAAAAACTCAGACATGGTTGTCCTTTTTGAAAAATCTTCTTTTTTGCTGTAAATGGTATCAGACGGGCTAAAAGAAGAAATTTTAAAAATATTCTTTCCAAGAAAAGCAATTTCTGGATGGTAAACACAGGTTCCTTTTTTATCAAAAATAAAAGCATAGTTGGAAGCCGTTTTATCTATTTTAGAAATATAACTATGAAGCAATCTTAGATTAATATCATAACCGTATTTTATGGTGGTATTGTTTTTTGATACTAACTTGAAATAAATGCGCCAAATCCATTCTTTTCCTTGTGGAAGAACTAAACTGAGATCTTTTGCATTTTTATTTTGGAGAACAAATTCTTTTACATCATTTTTGATTTCGTCTGAAATAAAATTGTTTCCATAATGAATAGCATTGTCATTAATTTGGAACCAGTTGTTTACAACCAGTTTATTATTTGCTTGAAGCGAAGACAAAAGCTGTAAATTATTGTCAAGATTTACCGAACTGCTTATTTTTAAAACGTGCTCAATTCTTTTTTCCTGTTCCCAAAACTTTGAAAATTCCTCAGACAAGAATTCCTGCTTTTTAAAGAAATTACGTGTTGCCAGATCATCATTCGATTTTTCGGTCAGATCTGTAATCAGATTACTCAGAATGTAAACCGATGCAACAGTAACCAGAATGGAGACAATAACGTATATTAAAAAAGCACGTCTAGAAGTAATATTTTTTAATCTAAATTTCAAAGAATACCATTATGACTTAGTTCGCCACAGCAAACTGCGAGTCATATAAATTTTTATAGTAACCATCAGTTTTAAGTAATAATTCCTGATGCGTTCCTTGTTCAACAATCAATCCCTTATCCATCACCACAATTTTATCTGCATTTACAATTGTTGCTAGTCTATGTGCAATAATAATAGAAGTTCTTCCTTTTGTAATTGTTTCCGTTGCACGCTGAATCATTTCTTCTGAATACGTATCTATAGAAGAAGTAGCTTCATCCAAAATCAAAATACTCGGATTACTCACATACGAACGTAAAAAAGCAATAAGCTGGCGCTGACCAGAAGAAAGCATGACACCCCGCTCTTTTACATCAAAATCATAATTATCTGGTAGGCTCATAATAAAATCATGAACACCAATTTTCTTTGCCGCATCAATTACCTTATCTCTAGTAATTGCTGGATTATGCAAAGTGATATTATTATAAATCGTATCGGCAAACAAAAATACATCCTGCAAAACCACAGCAATTTGTTTTCTTAAAGAAGCCAAAGTATAATTTTCAATATTTTCTCCGTCAATGCAGATTGTACCGCTGTTGATTTCGTAAAAGCGATTCAATAAATTAATGATAGTCGATTTTCCGGCGCCCGTTGAACCTACAATAGCTACAGTCTGTCCAGATGAAACCGACAAATCAATTCCTTTTATAACTTCTTCTTCGGGAATATAGCTAAAACGAACATCCTTAAAATCGATGCTTCCGTTAAAAACAGGCGCTTCGATCGTTCCTGTATCTTGAATATGATCTTGCGTATCGATAATATCAAAAACACGATTGGCTGCAATCATTCCTAATTGCATCTCATTAAATTTATCCGCAATTTGTCTTAACGGATTAAATAGCATTCCGATAAACATCGTGTAAGAGAATAAATCTCCAAAAGTTGTAAAATGATCTCCGTTCAAAATTCTAAAACCGCCATAAACTACAACCAAACCTAAAGTAATAGACGAAATAATATCGGCGATAGGGAAGAAGATGGAGTTGTACAATATCGTCTTAATCCAGGCAACTCTATGTTTGTTATTGATTTCTTTAAAATTTTCGGCTTCGATTTTTTCGCGGTTAAAAAGCTGCACGATTTTCATTCCCGTTACGCGTTCCTGAACAAACGAGTTCATGTTGGCAATCTGAGTTCGCACTTCTTCAAAAGCCACTTGCATTTTGCGTTGAAAAATTCTAGTTACATAAACCAAAATTGGCATCGCAATTACGACAATCCAAGTCAGTTTCCAGTTCATGTAAAACATAAAAATCAAAACTACAACCATTTTCATCAAGTCGCTTATAATCATAAACAAACCTTGACTGAAAATACGAGCAATCGATTCAATATCCGAAACAGCACGGGTCACCAATTGTCCAACCGGAACCAGATCAAAATACTTCATCCTAAAACTCAGAATATGCTGAAAAAGTTTGGTTCGAATATCTTTTACAATGTCTTGACCGAGCCAGTTTGCCCAATACACAAAGTAAAACTGAGAAAAAACCTCCATAAGCAAAACCACTCCCATCAAAATGATGTATAGCAGCAATCCCATTTTATCATGAGTTTTGATGTAACCGTCAACTGTTTCTTTAAGTAAATAAGGACGAAGCGCGGCAAAAATAGACAGCGAAATAGCAAAAATAATTACGCCGTAATAGCGCCATTTATAAGGGCGGGTATATTTTAAAATTCGTTTGAATAATCCTGTGTCGAATGCTTTTGCTTTCATTTATTTTAGGAGCTGTTTCCTGCTTTCCGTTACAAGTTTTTTTCAAAAATATGCTTTTGTTTAATTTTTATAAAGCTTCCGTTGGTCGCTCCATAAAAATTACAAAAACTATATTTTTTTCAAAAAAGCTTTTCACTGCAATCAGGGCTATTAAATGTAATCGTAATAAATATTGGTTAAATATAAACCATGTGCTGGGACAGAAAACCCTGCTTTTTCTCTGTTTTTGCTGGCAATGATATTTTCAAAATCTGCCAGTGTGATTTTGTGTAATCCTATATTAATCAAAGTTCCCACAATGGAGCGAACCATATTTCTTAAAAACCGATTTGCCGAAATGGTAAAAATAAGTTTTCCGTTTTCTTGTTTCCAGAACGCCTCAAAAATCGTGCAATCAAATGTGTTGACATCAGTATTAACTTTTGAAAAACACTGAAAATCGGTATGCTTCAATAATAATTGTGCCGCATCATTCATTAAACCTACATCAAGTTTCTGCGTCACATACCAGCTCAATTCCTGTAAAAACGGATTCTTAACCGTATTGATATGATATTCATACGTTCGTTTAGTTGCGTCAAATCGGCAATGTGCATCATCGTGGACTGGTAAAATATCAAAAATCGCAATGTCTTTTGGTAAATACGAATTCAGTTTATAAACCAAAACCGGAATGTTTAAAGTCTTTTCTGTGTCAAAATGCCCAAACATTTCACTCGCATGCACACCAGTATCTGTTCTTCCAGCACCCATAATGCTGATAGTTTCATTTAATAAAACTGAAAAAGCCTTATTTAAAGTTTCCTGAACTGAAGAAGCATTTGGCTGAATCTGCCAGCCATGATAATGTGTTCCGTTGTAAGCGAATTGAATAAAATATCTCACTGTTGAGGTTCAAAGGTTCAAAGGCACAAAGGTATGAAAAAAAGCTTCTAAGATGCTAAGGTGCTAAGGTGCTAAGTTTTTTCTTTTTTTTAGTGACAAAGTTGCAAAGGTTCAGCGCTACAAAGGTTTTTTTTGTAATTTCTATCTGTAGAGACTGCAATGCGTCTTTCGTCCTGTTTTAAAATTTAGTTATTGAGTAATCAGACGTTAGACATACCACAGTACGTCTCTCCAGAAAAAAACTTAGTATCTTAGCATCTCAGAATCTTAGCCTCTTAAAAAATGACCAAAATCCTCTTACTTTCCGATACTCACAGTCACATCGATGATACAATTTTAAAATATGTTGCTCAAGCCGATGAAGTCTGGCATGCTGGAGATATTGGAGATCTGAGTGTTACGGATACTATAAAAAAGTTAAAACCTCTAAGAGCAGTTTATGGAAATATTGACGATGCAAAAGCGAGATTAGAATTTCCGTTAAATAACCGTTTTTCATGTGAAAATGTATCGGTTTGGATTACGCACATTGGAGGTTATCCCGGAAAGTACAATCAGAATGTTAGGGAAGAACTAGCGCTGAATCCTCCAAAATTATTTATCTGTGGGCATTCGCATATTCTGAAAGTCATGTTTGATAAAAAGCACAATTTATTGCATATGAATCCGGGTGCGGCTGGAAAAAGCGGTTTTCATAAAGTGAGAACCATGCTTCGATTTGTAATTGACGATGATAAAATAAAAGATTTGGAGATTATTGAGATAGGAGCCAAATAATTAATGCGGCAGCGGAATCTGAATTTTTATTTTAGTTCCCTGATTTTCTTTCGAAACAATTGATAATGAGCCTTTATATTTTTTAATTCTAGCTCTAATTCTATTTAAGCCAAAACCTTCAGCATCTTTTAGTTTTTGAGTTTTAAAGCCAATTCCGTCATCATAGATACGTAAAACTAATTGATTTTCTTTTTCCGTAAGAGAAAGTTTTGCTTTTTTGGCATTACTATGTTTTGTGATGTTGCTGAATAATTCGCTGACAATAAAATAAATTTTCATTTCAAATTTCTCAGCATATCTTCTGCTGGTTGGAATAAAACTCGAAAATTCAAATTCAATAGCCGAATTGGAGTTTTTTTCGCATAAATCTTCTAAAGAATATATCAGTCCAAAACGCACCAAAAGTGATGGAACAAGATCATGAGACATATCTCTTAAAAGTTCATGAGCTTCAGATAAAATAGCTTTTGCCTTTTGTATTTCATTAGATTTTATATCGTTCTGAGCTGTGAAAGTATTTAAATGCAACCCAGCTGAGGATAATAACGAATTGATATTGTCGTGCAGAAAAGAAGCAATTTTCTTGTGTTCTGCTTCTTGAGAATCAATGCCAGAATTGATGATATCTAGAAGAATTTTCTGTTTGGTGTCTTTTCGTTTTATTTTTTGCTTAAGCTTATTGTTTTGGTATAGGAAATAAAACAAAAGAAAAATGATAACGGTAAGTATAATAGATAAGCTGACGATTTTTTTATTTCGCAGCTGTTCCGATTTGCTAATAGGCTTAATTGTTGTTTTATTATCAACTTGAGTTTGAAGAGTCTTTGCATTTGCAATATCTTTTGGCTGTGCAAGACTAGTTGCTTTAACAGCAAAAAATAATAGCAAAGAGATAAAAAAACGAAAAACAGACATAAAAGCAATTGTTAAGGGTTGATCAGATTGTTTTTAAGGGCATATTTCACTAAGCCGATTGTACTTTTAATGTTCAGCTTTTTCATGATGTTTTTGCGATGCGTTTCGACAGTATGTGAACTAATAAAAAGCTTTTCACTGATTTCTTTTCCGCTATATTCCAAAGCAATCAGAATAATGATTTCAATTTCACGTGGACTTAAAATCGGATTTTCTATAATCACATTATGATTCAGTTTTGGACTGTCCATAAAGGAGTTGAAGATTTTTTCTCTGACCGCGTCGCTAAAATATTCCTGACCTTGATAAACGGCTTCAACCGCTTCAATAATATTTTCTCCAGCGCAATTTTTTGTCAGATAGCCTTTTGCGCCTAGTTTCATTACTTCTTTAATGATTTTTAAATCATCATAGCTAGATAAAATAATGACTTTACAAGGCAGTTGTTTTTCTTTAAATTCTTTAAGGGTTTCAATGCCATCTTTTTTCGGCATGCTGATGTCTAAAATTAAAACATCGGCGAGGTCTTTCACAACATCATCATAGACAGTTGTGCCGTCTAGTGAAGTTCCTGCCACTTCAAAGTTTGAAACGGTTTGAAGTAAGTTGGACAATCCATCAATTAAGACCTGATGATCGTCTGCAAGATGAATCCTTATTTTTGGTGTCATGATAAATTTGAATTTGAAAAATGCAAATTTATCACGTAAAAGCAGTATTATAGTGCCCTTTAGGTTTGATTTATAACATTATAGGGTAAAAAAAAACCCGAATAAAAATTCGGGTTTTTCTTCGCACAAAATAAACTAAGTTTATAGGTTTACCTCAAACGATCAACAGATTTTACAAGATCTTCGTCCTTTTTGATGGCCTTATTAGCTAAAACTAATAACACGATAGCAACAATCGGCATGAACATCCCAATACCTTTCTCAGAGACCTCAGTCCCTCCAGATAAATTTAGTGATCGATATACAAATAATCCTAATAAAATTAAATTTAATATTATATTAAGTCTGTTTAATACAAACTGATTTTGTCTCTTTTTAAATGAAATGATACTGATAATACTAAGCATAGTCGTCAAACCTAATAAAACAGTATAAAGCTGATCCTGCATAAAAAAGAATGGTTTTCCTGCACTAGTTGTCCAAAGCGGAACAAAAAGCATTAAAATGCCAGTTGCAGCAAAAGCTAAAAATAAATATACAGTTTGAATTCTTTGTATCATGGTCTAAAAATGTTTTACAAAAATATATTTTCTTTTTTTAAAATACTATTGTATGATAAAATTTTATTCGTATTATTGCATCATAATACCGTAAGCACTTCATACTGCGGTCAATTCAAATTAATTATCTACCTATTCTTTTTACAGTATTCCTTAAAATAATTAAATTCATAGAACATTCATGTTTGATATTTCTGCATTAAAAGAAATGAAGCTTTCTGAGCTTCAAGAAATAGCTAAGTTAGCTAAAACAATAAAGATTACTGGTGTCAAAAAAGAGACTTTAATTAGTCAGATTTTAGCACACCAAGAAGCATCTCTTGCGCCGACAGAAACTCCAAAAACTGAAGCAGCAGAAACTAAAGAAGAGAAACCAAAACGCGCTAGAATTGCACCAGCCAAAGCAAAAGCAGCAAATACCAAAAATGCACCTGTTTTAGAATTTGATAAAGTAGAGGAAACTGTTCAAAATAAAGAAACTGCAGAAAAAGTAGAGCCAATTGCAGAAAAGACGATAGAAGCAGTACAGGAAAATAAGCCTGCGGCAGGAAAAAAAGAACCTAAAGCAGTAAAATTCAATAAACAGGCATACGAGAAAAAAGTAGCACTTAAAAAAGAGAAAGAGGTAGTAAAAGAAGTAGCATCTGAAGAAGTTACAGATTTAACTCCATCAGAACCAATTTCTGAGCCAACAGCTGAAACAGCTGAAAAAACTACACAAACCCCTGCAAAAAAGGTTAATCCGAATCAGAATAAAAATCAGAACCAGAACCAGAATCAAAACCCGAATCAGAACCAAAATCAAAACGGGAATGGCAATGGAAACGGAAACCACAATAACCAAAATCCTAATCATAAGAATAAAAAGAATAACAATAATTTCAGAGATTCTGATTTTGAATTTGACGGAATTATTGAAAGTGAAGGCGTTCTAGAAATGATGCCAGACGGTTATGGATTTTTACGTTCATCAGATTATAATTATTTAGCTTCTCCAGACGATATTTATTTGTCAACTTCACAAATCAGATTATTTGGTTTAAAAACTGGAGATACAGTAAAAGGAGTGGTTCGCCCTCCAAAAGAAGGTGAGAAATTTTTTCCTTTGGTTCGTGTATTAAAAATCAATGGTCACGACCCGCAAGTAGTTCGCGATAGAGTTTCTTTTGAACACTTGACACCGGTTTTCCCTTCAGAAAAATTCAAACTTGCCGAAAAAGGCAGTTCTATTTCAACAAGAATTATAGACTTGTTTTCACCAATAGGTAAAGGTCAGCGTGGTATGATCGTTGCGCAGCCTAAAACGGGTAAAACAATGCTTCTTAAGGATATTGCAAATGCAATTGCAGCCAACCATCCAGAGGTTTATTTAATTGTTCTTCTTATCGATGAGCGTCCAGAGGAGGTTACCGATATGCAAAGAAGTGTGCGTGGTGAAGTTATTGCTTCAACTTTTGATAGAGAGCCACAAGAGCACGTAAAAATCGCTAACATTGTATTGGAAAAAGCAAAACGTTTAGTAGAATGTGGTCATGATGTTGTGATTTTGTTAGACTCTATTACGCGTTTAGCAAGAGCTTACAACACCGTTCAGCCAGCATCTGGAAAAGTATTAAGTGGAGGTGTTGACGCCAATGCATTACAAAAGCCAAAACGTTTCTTTGGAGCGGCCAGAAATGTAGAAAACGGCGGATCTTTAAGTATCATCGCAACTGCATTAACAGAAACTGGATCTAAAATGGACGAAGTTATCTTCGAAGAGTTTAAAGGAACAGGTAATATGGAGCTTCAGTTAGACCGTAAGATAGCCAATAAACGTATTTTCCCTGCAATCGATCTTACTTCTTCAAGTACACGTCGCGACGATTTATTATTAGACGAGAAAACATTGCAAAGAATGTGGATTATGCGTAAATATCTGTCAGATATGAACCCAGTTGAATCTATGGATTTTGTAAACGATCGTTTCAAGAAAACAAAAAATAACGAGGAGTTTTTGATTTCGATGAATGACTAGTCTAAAGACGCTAAGATGCTAAGGTTCTAAGAATCTAAGTTTTCTAAACTTTATAAAATAAAAAAAAAAGGATGAGTTTTACTCATCCTTTTTTTTAAACCGTTTCTAAAAGAAAACTTAGAATCTTAGCATCTTAGCATCTTAGAACCTTAGCAACTTATTTCTTATCAACTACTGGTCTATTCTCTCTATTTGCCAATTCCCATGCTACAACAAAAGCCAGTTTAGTTCTTTTAGTCAAAGCATCGTATTCAATTTTTTGAGGCTCATCACCTTTTCCGTGATAATCTTCGTGAACTCCATTGAAGAAGAAAACAGATGGAATGCCGTGTTTAGCAAAATTATAGTGGTCAGAACGCTCGTAGAAATGGTTTGGATCTTTCGGATCATTAAATTTAAAATCCAAGTCCATTTTGATGTATTTTTCGTTTTGAGCTACAACTGCATTATGTAAATCAGATGATAATCTATCAGCACCGATTACATAAACATAATTGTTTGTATTTGAATGTTCAACATCACGACGACCGATCATGTCGATATTAATGTCAGCGATTGTATTTGCAATTGGGAATAACGGATTTTCAGAATAGTAACGAGATCCATGCAAACCGTGCTCTTCGCCAGTAACGTGAAGAAACAAAATTGAACGTTTGGGTCCGTGGCCTTGTTTTTTCGCTTTCGCAAAAGCTTTCGCCATTTCCATAACAGCTACAGTTCCAGAACCATCATCATCAGCTCCGTTGTACACTTCACCGTTTTTAATGCCCACGTGATCGTAATGTGCAGAAATTACCAAAACTTCATCTGGTTTTTCTGTTCCTTCAATATAAGCCCAGATATTTTCAGAATCAGGAAGGTTCTGATTACGTCTTGCATTCATAAATGCTGCAGGAACAGGCTGATAGTAATCTGAAGCCCCTTTTGGAAAAGAGATTCCACTTTTTTTGTATTGCTCAATCATGTAAAGACCTGCTTTTTTCTGTCCCTTAGAACCAGTTTCGCGACCTTCCATTTCATCAGAAGCAATAGTGTAAAGCATTGTTTTAAGATCTTTTTCGCTGATAGCCTTAATATATTTTGAAGGATCCGAATTGTCTTTAGATGCTGTTGACTGCGTTGTTTTACAAGAGTACGCAGTAACAATTAAAAATAAAATGAGTAATTTTTTCATTCTAAATAGTTAGTGTAAATTAATAAATGTGTAAAGAACGTAAAAGGTCAGTAAAAATAGGATAAAAAGCGAGTTTATTATAAACAGCATTACGCTTTTAACAAATGACACTATTCTAGATTCACCATAAAAACGATGATGTGCAGGATAAAAATAATAGAACATCCAGATTGTGCCAATAAATGTTGTAATTGAGGATATAAAAGTCAAAGGATTATTTTCTCCTAACAGACCAATCAATCGATCAATAATAAACATAATAAGAAAAATCAATAAAAGAAAAGAAAAATAATGGAGTGTGAAAATTCCATGATCAAAATAATACCACCTTTTTTTGTTGTGAAAAAGCCACAGAAAAAAAGCGAAAAATGGCATAATGATAAATAAGATTTTTGGCAGATTATGAAAAAAGGATTCTACAAACTTTTCAATAATTTCTCTTTTGGTATTGTTTTCAGTAACATGGACTGCTTTTTCATAAAGCCAATAACTGGTAGCATTCAACTTACTGCTTTCTTTTCCATATTTCTGAATAGAGTCAATCTCTTTCATTGATTTTAAATGGAAATACTTGTCTTCGTCTTTTTTTGAAAGTCCTTGTGTGTTTTTAGCCAGTTCTTTGCTAAGAGCTTTTTCACTTTTATCAATATCGCCTTTTACTTTGCTCGGAAACATTGCAATCAATAAAAATGTAATAAAACTGATGAAAATATAGAGTCTGACAGGAGCCAAGTAAGATAGGCGTTTTCCCGAAAGGTATTCTTTGGTTAATGTTGAAGGTTTAAAAAGCAAGTTGCGAATGGTTTTCCAAAAAGCATTTTCATAATGCGTCAAATCTTCAAAGAAATGAATAAACAAATGATGAAAAGTTTTTCGGCTATCGCTATTTTCCTGTCCGCAGTTGGGGCAGAATTTTAGCTCTACAACATGTCTGCAGTTGAGACAAGTTTTGTCTTCTCTAATTTTATTATGTGACATTGGTTTATGTTGATTTGTTTTGGTAGTCTTTAGGTTTTTTGAAATTATTTTTTCAGGACTTCGTTTAAGAAAAGCTGTAAATGGTCAAAAGATCTTTTTGCAGCAACAGCATTGTAAGCTGCACCTTTAGAATTGTCATTTCCTGCTTCAGGATTTGTGAAAGAGTGAACAGCATTTGCATAATAAATCATTTCCCAGTCTGCTTTAGCATCGCGCATTTCCTGTTGGAATGATGCAATTTCTTCTTTAGGGACAAAAGGATCGTCTGCACCATGGCAAATGAGAACTTTTGCAGAAATTGGTTCTGTTTTTCTGTTGGCATCTTTTCCTAAACCTCCATGAAACGAAGCAATTCCTTTTACATTCAGATGTCCGCGGGCAGCTTCAAGAACTCCAGTGCCGCCAAAACAATAACCAATAGCGACAATATTATCGGCATTCGCGCCAGACTTAACCAATTCCTTCAAAGCGGCATCAATACGTTTTTGATACGCTTCGTAATTTGTTTTATAAAATCCTGCTTGTTTTCCAGCTTCTCCCGTGTTTTTAGGATAATTTCCTTCACCGTATATATCTGCGATAAAAACGTGATAGCCTAATTTAGATAATTCTTCAGCAATTCCTTTAGAAGCATTATCAATTCCTAACCAAGCTGGCAAAAGTAAGATGCCTGGATTGTTAGTGCTTTTTTTAGCAGATTTTATAAATAAGCCATTCAATTGTTGGCTTCCTTCTGAATATTTCACTGGTTTTAACTGCGCATTCATAAGGTTAGAAAATAAGATTGCACTGAATAAATAGATTATGGAGTTTTTCATGATTTCTTCAATTTTTAACAAATATCAGAAATATTATGTTACAAAAAAACCTCACAAGTAAATTCTTGTGAGGTTTGTAACCAATATTATAAAAGAATATTTTTTCTTTTTATAATGATATATTTCGTTTAAAAGCGCAGCCTAATTCTACAATAGAATCGGTTTTGTCGATACCTGGAATTCCATCGATTTTTTCATAAAGAATACGGCGCATGTGTTCATGATTTTTGGCGATGATTTTTATGTAAAGCGTAAAAGAACCGGTTACATAATAACATTCGGTAATCTCAGGAATTTCTTTAAGCGCTTCAATAATCCGTTCAGAATCAGAATCTTTGTTTAGTGTGAGTCCAGTAAAAGAAGCCCAGTCGTAACCTATCTTCTTTTCCTGAATAATGGGCTTAATACCGCCAATCACGCCTTGTTCAATCATTCTGTTAATACGCTGATGCACCATTGTATTTGATATTTTAAGATTAGTGGCGATGGCAGAATAAGCCATTCTTCCGTCTTTTTCTAATTCTTTAAGGATACTAATATCAAATTCGTCTAATAATTCCATTCAGTAAAAATCGTTTTAAAATTGAGTCTTTTGCGATTCATAAAAGTAATTCTTTTTTTTAATAAACAGCCATCGAATCATATTTCTCGAAAAAATAAATATGTCTTTTTCGTAGTGATTAAATTTAAGTTTTGACTTTTATTTTGTTATATTTGAGTCAAAATATCGTTTTTTGGATTGTTATTTGTTTAATTTTAATATTTTTGTGGAAATAAAAAGCATATTATGATAAGTACAGAAAAAACACTTTCATCAAAATCGGAGGTTTTGATTGAAAAAGAAAACAAATATGGAGCTCATAATTACCATCCGCTTCCTGTCGTTTTAGAACGAGGAGAAGGCGTATATGTATGGGATGTTGACGGAAAGAAATATTATGATTTTTTATCTGCTTATTCTGCAGTAAATCAAGGCCACTGCCATCCTAAAATTGTAAATGCAATGGTAGAACAAGCTCAAAAACTGACTTTGACTTCTCGTGCTTTTTACAATGATAAATTAGGAAATTATGAAGAATATGTAACGAAATATTTTGGTTTCGATAAAGTTCTTCCAATGAATACAGGTGCCGAAGCGGTTGAAACAGCTTTGAAAATTTCTAGAAAATGGGCTTATGAAGTAAAGGGAATTCCAGAAAATCAAGCGCAGATTATTGTGTGTGAGAACAACTTTCACGGAAGAACGACAACTATCATTTCATTTTCAAATGATGAAACGGCGCGCAAAAACTTCGGACCTTTTACAGATGGTTTCATTAAAATAGAATATGATAATCTTGAAGCACTTGAAAATGCTTTAAATTCATCTAAAAATATCGCTGGATTCTTGGTTGAACCAATTCAGGGCGAAGCAGGAGTTTATGTTCCTTCTGAAGGTTATTTAGCGAAAGCGAAAGCACTTTGTGAAAAACACAACGTACTTTTTATTGCCGATGAGGTGCAGACAGGAATCGCCCGTACAGGAAAATTATTGGCAGTTCATCACGAAAATGTACAGCCGGATGTTTTAATTCTTGGAAAAGCAATTTCTGGCGGAGTTTATCCAGTTTCGGCTGTTTTATGCAATGACGAAATCATGAATGTGATTAAACCTGGGCAGCACGGATCTACTTTTGGTGGAAATCCAGTTGCCGCTGCAGTTGCGGTTGCGGCGCTAGAAGTGATTAAAGACGAAAAACTGGCTGAAAATGCAGAACGTCTAGGGGTGATTTTAAGAGAGGGATTAAATAAAATTGCAGATAAAAACGATTTGATTACACTAGTTCGCGGAAAAGGTCTTTTAAACGCAATTGTAATCAACACAGACGAAGAATCTGATTTAGCTTGGGAAATCTGCTTGAAGTTTAGAGATAATGGATTATTGGCTAAGCCAACTCACGGAAATAAAATCAGACTGGCTCCGCCTTTGATAATGACTGAAGAGCAAATTAAAGAATGTCTTGACATTATCGAGAAATCCTTGAATGAGTTTAAATAATCCTCCTTTGAGATTAAAAATAGAAAAAGCAGCAAGTATACTTGCTGCTTTTTTGTAGAGACCATTTTTTGTTTTAAAAAGCGACTGTTTTATAGCAATCGCTTTTTGTTATAATTACTAAAAATATCAAAAAAAGTAATTATTTCTTTTGAGGGGCACCAGGAATTAATTCTCCTTTTTGCTTGAATTTGCTGTATTCTACAACTCCTGTTTTGTCGGCCCAGTCAAAATATTTGGCCGAAAGATCGTTTACAATTCCTGGATTTTGTGCAGCGACATTATTCGTTTCTCCACGGTCTGCTTCAAGATCGTAAAGTTCCCATTGATAAGACGGATAAATTGAAACCAATTTCCATTTACCTTCTCTTACCGCTCTGTTTCCAGCTCTTTCCCAGAATAAAGGAGCTCCACGATTTACTTCAGAAGCATTATCAAATAAAACCGGAAGTAAGCTTTTTCCAGGAAGCGGATTAGAATTTACGCCATTTAAAGTTTTAGGATATTCAATTCCTGCCAATTCATAAAAAGTAGGGGCAAGATCAATAATATGGCCAGTTCCTTTATCGATTCTTCCCGCTTTAATTTTTGATGGATACCAAGCAATAAAAGGAGAGCTAAATCCGCCTTCATGCATATTATTTTTGTAATCCTGCAATGGAGTATTAGAAAGATATGCCCAATTTTGTTCCTGATAATCGAAAGAACCAGAAGAGCCTACAGGCCCGTCGTTGCGGACTAAACCTCTTCTTAATGGATTATAAGTATTAAATCCGCCTTGAGCACCATTATCTGCAATGAAAATAATTAAAGTGTTTTTGTCTTTTTTAAGCGCTTTCAATTTGTCTAAAACTTTACCCACGTTCTGGTCCATATTGTCAACCATTGCAGCATAAACTTCCATTTTGGCTTTCCAGAATTGTTTTTCATCATAAGTCAGTTTATCCCATTCTGGAACCTCTGGATCTCTTGGAGAAATAGTCTGGTTTGGAAGTATAATACCGCTTTCTCTTAATTTTTGGATTTTTTTTTCTCTCAAAATATCCCAACCTTCATCAAATTTGCCTCTGTATTTGGCAATATCAACTGGTTTTGCCTGTAATGGCCAGTGAGGAGCAGTAAATGCCAAGTATAAAAAGAAAGGTTTGTTTTCTTTATTTTGCTCTTCTAAAAAAGTAACTGCATTATTCCCGATTTCATCTGTAAAATAGTACGAATCGTCTTTTGGGTGTAGTTCTTCGTTGTTTCGAATCATCTTTACAGGATAAGGTGTTGTACCGAAAGGAAGTGGTTTCGTGTCAAAATAATTAGAAGCCCCTTTCAAGATTCCGTAAAATTTATCAAAACCTCTTTGGTTTGGCCACTGTGACTGATCTTCAGAGCCAACATGCCATTTTCCAGACATTAAAGTACTATAACCTCCTGAACGGAAAACTTCTCCTAAAGTTAAAGATTCTTTATTTAAGTAACCTTGATAAGCTGGTAGACCAAGATTCACATCAAAATAACCAACTCCAGCTTTATGCTGATATTGTCCAGTTAGCAAAGAAGCTCTTGTTGGTGCGCAAATCGAGTTGTTGTAAAACTCGCGAAGACGTGTTCCTTCTTTGGCCAAACGATCTAAATTTGGAGTTTTAATTTCAGACCCATAATTTCCTAAATCAGAATATCCCATATCATCCACCAGAATCAAAATTACATTGGGCTTGGCAGATGCAGTCTGTGCTGCGGTTTTGTTAGAGCCTATTATTCCCGTCAATAGGACAGAAAGTAAAATATTTATTCGTTTATTCATCATATTTATAATTTACCAGTAGTATATTTTTGGTTTGTTTTTTTACTTTTTGAAAAGTTCAAAAGAGAAATACATTTCTACAAACATTCGGTCGTTAGAATTGAAATCAAATTGCGGTTATATATTCCGCAGGAATGTGTGTTTTGTTTTTAAGGTTTAAAAAGCAAAAAAGCTATAATCAATGTAATAAAGATATTAAAGAATTGTGCGGTTAAAAATGCAATCAAAGGTTTTCTGCTATTATGCTGTAATAGATCTTTAAAATTGGTTTCTAAACCAATGCTAGTAAAAGCTAAAGCAAACCAAAGCCCTTGCAGATTTTTTAAACTTTCCTTTAATTCATCACGAGTTTCTGGCGCAACAAAAAAAGAGAAAACAATGGAAGCCACAATAAAGCCAATGACAAACTTTGGAAAGCGTTCCCAAATAATGCGGAGCGTTGGCTTAGATTGAACTTCTGAAGACTGATTGTGCGTGTAAGTCCAATAAACAGAAATCGCAAAAGCAGCTAATCCTAATAAAACATTTTGAGAAAATTTTACGATTGTGCTTATTTTTAGTGCTGTTTCGCCAACCAAAGTTCCAGATGCCACTACAGCGCCAGAAGTATCAATGCTTCCGCCAAGCCAAGCTCCTGTAACTTCTTCGGGAAAATTAAAATGACTGGCAATTATTGGCATAAAAATCATCATAGGAATCGCTGTGACCAAAACCATAGAAATCACGTAAGACAATTTTTTAGAATCGCCTTTTATCGCACCAGAAGTAGCAATTGCCGCCGAAACACCGCAAATTGAAACCGCACTCGAGATCATCATGGTCAATTCGTCATCGACTTTTAGTTTTCGGCAAAGCCAGAATGCAAAATACCAAACGGATAAAACCACGACCAAAGCTTGAATTAAACCTAATGAACCTGCTTTAAGAATATCCGAAAAAATGACGCTTGTTCCCAATAAAACCAATCCGATTTTGACAAAAAGTTCGGTTGACAAAGCAGAACGAAACCATTGTGGGAGTTTGAAAAAATTACCGATAATCAATCCGATAGCTAAACTGAAAATTACGGCTTCTAGATTAAGCGCTTTTACTTCAGTATTTCCTGCAATAATTAAAGCTAGAATCGTTAAAACATAAACTACGGGAAATCCAAAAATGAAATTTTTAACTGATTTTCCAACTAAAAAAGTGCCGATTACTCCAATGACAATAAAATAAAAAAACTGAAAGCCAATTATTTTAATGTTTTTGATTTCGAAAACATCGAATATTAAGTCTGTTCCGTTCGTCCATTTAAAAACGGGAACTTCGGGAAGAAAAATAAAAAGAGAGATTCCGATAATGAGAAAACCGAGAATTACGACGGTCCAGTCTTCGTGAATAGTAAATTTTGTTGAGGTTGACATTGTATTCTTAATTAATTTGTTATCCTAACAGGTTTTTAAAACCTGTTAGGATATTGGAATTATTTAGTACGTAATGTTTGTAGATAGGTTACAAATCGACAAAGTATTTTTGTTTGCCAAAGTCAAACTCATAATAAGTTAAATTAGGCCACAACGGTTTAATTAAACCTTTTTCCCAAGTTTGCAGCGCAGTTTGCAATTCTTTTACTTTTTCTGGATTTTTATGTGAGAGGTCTGTTGTTTCAGATTTATCTGAGGCAAGATTGTACAACCATTTTTCGTGTGTTTTTCCGCTAATGACTAGTTTCCAATCACCACTTCTAATCGCTTTTGCATCGCCCGAACGCCAGTATAAATCTTTGTGGGCGACTTTATTTTCGTTTACGGTTTGAATCAGATCTACACCATCATAAATTCTGTCTTTTGGTAAATCAGAACCAATTGCAGATGCAATGGTTGTAAAAATATCCAAAGTGCTTACAGGATTTTTATAAACAGTGTTTGGTTTGATTTTTCCTTTCCACGAAAGTGCAAAAGGAACATTGATTCCGCCTTCAAAATGGGAGAATTTACCGCCTTTCAGAGGTGCATTTGTTGTGGCAAAAGTATAATCGGCACCACCATTATCGCTGGCAAAAATGATTAAAGTATTATCTTCCAAGCCTTCTTTTTTGACTTTTTCACGAATTCTGCCAATCGCATCATCTAAAGCACTGATCATGGCAAAATAAACGCGTTTGTTTTCATCTTTTACATTCGGAAAACGATCGTAATATTTTTTACGAACTTGAAATGGCGTGTGAGGCGCATTAAATGGAATGTAAAGCAAGAATGGTTTATTTTTGTTTTTATCAATAAAAGCTTCCGCTTCTTCAGCAAATTTTTCGGTTAAATACGCTTTTTCATCAATAATAGTGCTGTCTCTGCGAATTTGTCCAGTTCCGATGCGTCCATTTCCCCAAATCGTTTTATCTGTAAAATCTTTATGGTGATGATTGATAATGTCAGGATTGTCATCTTCTGGGACATAAAGCGAAAATGCTTGATAAAATCCGTAATGATAATCGAAACCGCGGTCCAAAGGAAAAAATCCTTTATTGTGTCCCAAATGCCATTTTCCGATAATCCCAGTGCTGTAACCTTGTCTTTTGGCTAAATCGGCAAAGGTGATTTCAGATTTTGGCAGTCCCTGCGTTTTAATGGAAGCCTCGTTCGGATAATTAATTTTATCATTCAATCTCCAGCCGTCTGTATTGATTAAATATTTAAAACCATAATATTCTAAATTGTTTTTCGGATAACGATCTCCGGGCTGATATTCATGTCCAAAACGTTCTTGATATCTTCCTGTAATCAATCCGGCACGCGAAGGCGAACAGATTGCTGCCGATGCGTAACCATCTGTAAAAGTAACTCCAGAAGCTGCCAAAGAATCGATTTGTGGGGTAGGAGTCGATTTTCCGCCGTAGAGCGAAATGTCATATTTGCCCAAATCATCAGCAAGCAGAATAATGATATTGGTCTTTTTTCCAATAATGGAATCTTTAGGTTTTGAGGCTAAAAATTCTTTTTTCCCTTCTGCCAATTTTTGATCTTCTTTGACTAAAGTGCCATCAGTATTAATCGGCCAAAATAAAAATGCTGCCAGAAGAAGAAACACTATTAAAATGGAGAGAACAATTTTGGTTATTTTTTTATAGGTTGCCATATTTTGGTTTTTGGTTAGTTCGCATTGCTTTTGCCAGTATTTTGTCATCCTGAGGAACGAAGGATCACACACGTAGCTCTACAAAGATTGTCGACTCTGATTACGGAATTACTAGTGTGATCCTTCGTTCCTCAGGATGACATATTGTGCGTTGAAACTGTGTAAAAGATTGTGCTTATTTCGAAGCCAACGCAACATCAACTTCGTTCTTCAAGTCATTTATTCCTTCTTTCTTAAAAACGATTTTTCCGTTTTGATATAAGATCAAAGTCGGGAAGATTTTGACGGTTTTTAAATCAGCAATAACTTGCGGACTGTCTTCCAATTCAATTTCTACGATTTTTAAATTCGAACCATATTCTGATCTAATGTCTTCTAAAACTGGTTTTACTTTTTTGCAAGGAGCACAGTATTTTGAACCGATATCTACGAGAACAGTTTTGTTATCAGCAATAATCTTATTGAATTCCGCCAAAGACAATTTACTTTTTAGATTAGAATAAAAAGGTTTTCCGTTTCCAATCCAATTCGCAATTCCGCCTTCTAAACTATAGGCTTCTGAGAAACCATTTTTTAATAATTCTTTTTCTAAAGCGACACTTCTGCCAGCTCCGATGGAATATATAAAAACAGGTTTTGACTTGTCTAGTTTAGCAACAGATTGCGCATAGTTTTCAGATTGAAGATTAAAGTTTACAGCACCTTCAATATGATTCAATGCAAATTCTTCTGGAGTTCTGGCATCAACAATCTGTGGATTTTTTTGGCTTTTTATTTTCGAATAAAATGAATCTAGCGATAATGAACTGTGAATTTCATTTTGCGAAAAAGCAGCAACTGCCCATAAAAAGGCAATTGCTGTTATACTGGTTTTTACGATTTGATTTTTCATATCAAGAAGCATTTATACTTGTTCTAATACCGGTGCAGGAGTTTCTTCGGCTGTAACGGTCTTTGGTTTTAGCGGAAGCGATAATACACCTTCGGCAAGAGAACTTCCTTCTTTTTTCGATTTAAAAATCGGCCAAAGAAACTGTGCATACCATTCTTCTTGTTTGTATGATTTTGTTCCGAATGATTTTGGATATTGGCGAGTAATCAATCCTGTTCCGAAAATAACATCCCAAATGAAGAACATGTTTCCGAAGTTTCCTTTAAAATGACCAACACCGTCTCCGCTTGTATCTGCGTGATGTGCATGATGTGTAGCAGGAGTAGAGATCAATCTTTCTAAAACCCATGCAATTGGATGCAATATTCTGTATTTGTAAAAAGGTTTATCCCACGGAATGCTTGAGTGCGCTCCTAAAGTGATGAAACTTTTAATCACTAAAACAAATAAAGCAGGAAGGCCTAAACCTAAATACGTTAAAGTGGCTGTCAAATAAATTTGAGAAAAGAAAACCGTATAAATAAAGTTTTGCCTAGAAGCCATTGCCATACCCATGTACGGAGCCGAATGGTGCGTTCTGTGAAAACGCCATAAAAATGGGACTTGGTGATGCAATCTATGGTACCAATACTGCGTTAAATCGTCAGCAATTGCTATTAAGAAAAAGCCTCCCCAAAACGGAACCCATGATAATGAATTAGCCAGATTTGGCAATAAATAAGGCAAGGCAGTTAAACTGAAAAAAGCAATGATAGGAGGCAAAATCAATTTTGGAGCTAAGAAACAAACAATGTCAATTTTGCGTTCTTCACCAGTCCATTCGTCATCGTATAAACCTGCAGCAAATTCGATAATTCCTAAAACGATCATAAATACGGTTAATCCCCAAGTTCGAATATTAGCAAAAATGGGTTGTGCAAATTCTAAAAATGGAGGCAATGTTAAATGCGATTCGCTTACAGCTCCACCAGTTAGTTTAAAATACAGGTAAATTGCCACTACAGGCAATGAATAAATGAAAAAACTTATAGTTAAGTCTCTCGTTAATTTTTCTTTTTGAACTATTGCCATGATTTCTTATTTTAAAAATTGATTTACTACTGCTAATCCGCCAGCTAGGATAGCCAGTGGAACTAAAAACAAGATTATCCCAACGACAATCTTTTTTCCTATGATTTCATAATCTACTCGTTTCATAATTATTCTTTTTATGTTCTGCAAGGTTTTTGAAACCTTGCAGGTTATGCAATTAATTATTAGTTCCTCCTGGTTTAGTTGCTTGTTTGATTAAGTCAGAAATTGTTTTTCCTTTATCAGCACCAGTATTGTGAATTCTTCTGTTATAAACATCCTGCCAATCGATTAAAGGATATAGATTATTTTCTTGTGCCTGTTCGTCAAATAATTTTTGAAGCTCAGCCAGTTTTTCAGGATACTTTTTCGCCAGATTGTTACGTTCGTTAAAATCTTCGTTTAGATTGTATAATTCCCAAACATCAGTATCGAAGTTGCTTGGAGCAGGTTTTTCGTTGCTTCCTAAAGATTTTTTTACTGCGAAAGAATCTGGCAAATGCGCAGCAGAAGCTTTCCATCCGTCTTTGTAAATGGCTCTATTTCCAAAGATGTAGTAATACTGCACTTTATGTAATGATTCAGCTTTTGGATTGTCTAAAGAAGCTTTGAAAGTTGAACCTTGAATAATATCTTGTTTGATATTTCTAATGTATTCTGGCGCTTTAATTCCAACAATATCCAAAGTCGTTGGCAAAATATCTGTAACGTGGCTGTATTGATTTCTTATACCGCCTTTGTCTTTAATTCCGTTTGGATAAAAAACAATCAGCGGGTTGCGAGTTCCTCCTTCAGACTGTGCATCTTGTTTCCAGTTTTTGAAAGGAGCATTTGTTGCCTGAGCCCATCCCAAAGGATAATTGGTATTTAAACCTTTAGCTGTTCCGATTTCGCCAATGTTGTTCAAATTGCTTTGGAAGTTTTCTTCGTCAGTTTTTCCTTGAGCAAATAAACTTTGGTTGATTGTTCCTTGTAGAGTCCCTTCTTTACTTGCACCGTTATCTCCAATGGCAACAAAGATTAAAGTATTATCCAATTGTCCGCTTTGTTTTAAATAATCTACAACTCTTCCAATTTCGTAATCCGTATACGTTAAGAATCCAGCGTAAACTTCCATGAATCTTGCGTATACTTTCTTTTGGTCTGGTGATAATTTTTTCCATTCTGTAATTAAAGCGTTACGTTCTGGCAAAACGGCATTTTGAGGAATTACACCCAATTTCTTTTGGTTTGCCAATACTTTTTCGCGATAAACATCCCAGCCTTCATCAAATTTGCCTTTGTACGGTTCAACCCATTTTTCGGCAACCTGATGAGGTGCGTGAACCGCTCCTGGAGCATAATACAAGAAAAATGGTTTTCCAGGAGCTGCTTTTTGCTGTTTCTGAATGTAACTGATTGCTTTATCTGTAATTAATTCATTCAAATGACGTCCGTCAGGTTTAATGTGAACTTGGTCTTCAACCAAATCAGGATTGTATTGGTCGGTTTGAGAGCCTAAGAATCCGTAAAAATGATCGAAACCTTTTCCAGTTGGCCATCTGTCAAACGGACCCGCATCTGTTGCGTCTTCATCTGGTGTAACACCATATTTTCCAACTGCAAACGTGTTGTAGCCATTGTCGCGTAAAATCTCTGCAATGGTTCCTTTATCTGCTGGGATTCTTCCGTCCCAACCTGGGAAACCAGCCGATAAAATAGTATGAGAAAATCCGCTTACGTGAACTCTTCCTGAATTTCTTCCAGTCAATAAAGCGGCACGGGTAGGAGCACAAATTGCTGTTGTATGGAAGTTTGTATAACGTAAACCATTATTTGCCAGATTATCAAAAGTAGGCGTATTGATTAAGCCTCCAAAAGCGCTTGAAGCTCCAAATCCAACGTCATCTAAAAGAATCCAAACAATGTTCGGAGCGCCTTTTGGTGCCGTTACAGGATCTGGCCAGTATTCTTTAGAATCAGCCAGAGTTTTTCCGATTGTACCCTTAAATTCTTGTTTGTCTTGTGCTATTCCCAATTGTGCAATCAGGACAGCAGTAATCAAAAGCCTCTTCTTAGAGCCTTTGATTGAGATGCTATTTTTTAAATTTTTCATTTTTTATAGTTTTTTTAGTTATATGGTTTTTAAATAATGGTTCCTATTTTTAAACACATAGAAACATAGATTTGTTTTCTGATAAAAGGCGTTTCACTTATTTCAATTCACATAGTAACTATGTGTGGAGAAACGAGTTTCTCTTTTACTTTTTTTATTAATAATTTAAAATCTATGTTTCCATGCGTTTAAATTTTTTAATATCCAGGGTTTTGTGGCAATCCATCAGGATTGATATTTCTTTCGCTTTGCGGAATCGGATACAGATTATTTCTTTCTGAAACTGAGTTTTTAGCTGTAACCTTTTTTACTTCAGTAACCAATGTTCCCCATCTTACCAAATCGTACCAGCGCTGTCCTTCCTGAACAAATTCTTTTTTGCGCTCTTCCTGAATTGCAGCTCTAAAAGACGTCTGGTTTAATCCCACTAAATCAACAGTCACATCTGGAGTTGTGATGGCTTTTCCAAAAGCTCTTCTTCGCACTTGATTAATCAATTCGTATGCTTCTGCAGTTGGACCTCCTTGTTCATTTATCGCTTCCGCTAAAGACAGAAGGATGTCCGCATAACGAATAACTGGAAAGTTGATCGCTACGTTTGAAGGTGTCGCCAGATTAGACAAATCCAAGTATTTTTTGAAGATAGGTTTTGGAAAAGTGTATAGCGTACCTGTTGCTGGATTAAGCAATTGTTTGGCATAACTTACATCTCTTCTTTTGTCTCCAGGCGCATAGATGTCATAAAATAAAGCAACGTCTGAAATGATATCTGCTGGTTCTGTTGCTGTAAATCCAGTAAAAGAAGTGGCTTGAAAAGTACTTCCGCTTGATCCGTTTCCTGCTTGATTTGGTTCAAACTGAACAGAGAAAATATGCTCTTTTCCGTTCTTTTTTGTTTTAGTGAAAATATCTTGAAAATCTTCAAACAAAGCATATCCGTAACCTCCGTCAATTACTTCTCTAGCTTTTGCAATCGCGTTTGGCCAATCTTTTCTAGTCAGATACACTTTTGCCAAAATGGCTTTTGCTGCTCCTGATGTGGCACGTCCAGCATCTGCTGCCGTATAGGTTTTTGGAAGCGCTTCGGCATCTGTTAAATCTTTGATGATTTGGGTGTACACTTCCTCAACTGTAGAACGATTCGTTTTTAAATCTCCCAAATTGATAGATTTAGCTTCGTGCAAAACAATCGGGACTCCGCCCCAAAGACGAACTGCTTGAAAATAAAGCAATGCTCGGATGAATTTAGCTTCATTGATCAATCTGGTTTTGATAACTTCTGAACCTGAAACTTTCGGAATATTATCAATAGAAACATTTGCTCTGTTGATTCCGTTGTAAATTTGTCTCCATGCTACCTGAACACGATCATTGGTAGCATCGTGTGTTAAACTGCTCATGGCTCTAACTTGCGGGTTTGTAGCAGAAACTCCTGCAGCTGCGTAATCAGAACCCATATCGGTTAAGAAGTAAAGGTTTCGACCAAATAAACTTTGCTCACCTGGATCAAGGCTCAAAGAGGCATATACTGCAGTTACACTCGCTACTGCATCATCTTGAGTGATAAAGTAATTGTCTTCGGTTACAAAAGAGTTAGGTGTCACCTCAAGATCAGTGCACGATACCAATAGACTGGCACTTAAAAGGAATGTTATGATTATCTTTTTCATTATATATTTTTTTTACTTAGAAAGTTACGTTCAAGCCCGAGATGAATGTTTTGGAGTTTGGATAAGAACCAAAGTCAATTCCCGGATATAAGTTGTTTTGTTCGTATGAACTTACCTCTGGATCATAGCCAGTGTATTTGGTCCATGTAATTAGGTTTTCTGCTGAGACGTAGATTTTTACACTTTTTGTTCCCAGTTTTTTAGAAACACTTTTAGGTAAAGTGTATCCTAATGTGATTAATTTTAATCGTAAGAAAGAAGCATCTTCCACATAACGTTCAGAAACAATTCCTAAAGGAGAACTAGAAGCTCTCGGAATTTCATTACTCGGATTTGTTGGTGTCCATCGATCATTTAGAGTCGCCGCCGCATTGGTTCCAAGAGTAGAAATCTCCAATTGCTGATTTAAGGCATTAAAGATTTTTCCGCCATATGCACCTTGAAAAGAGAAATTTAAATCAAAATCATTGTATGAAACTGTATTACTGAAACTTCCAACAAATTTGGGTTGAGATGTGCCTAAATTGCCTTTGTCAAGAGCTGTAATTACGCCATCTCCGTTAGTATCAACATATTTTCTGTCTCCCACTTTTGTATTGGCCAAACTGTTAATTTTTGGCTGTGTATTTACTTCTTCCTGAGTCTGGAAAATTCCGTTGGTTCTATAACCCCAGAAAGTTCCTAATGGTAAACCTACTTTTACTGTGACAGGCTGCTGCTGCAATAAAGAGCCGTTTGGCACTACTGGGAAAAACTGATCTACGCCATTTCCGATCTCAGTAACTTTATTTCGGTTAAGAGAAAATACAATATTGGAGTTCCAAGCGAAGTTTTCTGTTTTTATATTTTCCGTTGTTACACCAACTTCAAAACCTTTATTTTCAACTCCACCAATATTTTGAAGCACTGTGGCATAACCCGAACTCAATGGTACAGGAACGTTAATCAATAAATCTTTCGTCTTTTTATAATACACATCAAAAACAAAATTGATTCTTCGGTCTAATAATGATAAATCCAACCCAACATTATATTGATTTGTTTTTTCCCATTTCAAATCTGGGTTTGCCAATCGGGTAGGAGCTAAACCTGTGTATAATGTTCCTCCAAAAGAATAATTTACAGATCCCATTGAAGCAAGAGGCAGGTAGTTTCCGATTTCTTGGTTTCCTGTCGTTCCAGCTGTAATTCTTAGTTTTGCTTCGGTTACGCCTTTAATATTGTTGGCAAATTCTTCGTCTGTAATATTCCATGAGAATCCAGCAGAAGGAAAGTATCCCCAAAGTGATTCAGAACCAAATCTTGAAGAACCATCTGCACGTCCAGAAAGTGTAAAGTTGTATTTTCCTTTATAAGAATAATTGACTCTAGCCAGCCAAGATTTCAAAACACTTTCATAAGCTTCGCTGTATGGTTTTACCGCCACACCATCTTGAAGTGCATTGTAAGTATTGGCATCGTTAACAAAAGTCTGAGCTCCTGCATTTACCACTTCGCCTTTTGTGTACTGAAGTGTGTAACCGCCTAGAGCAGAGAATTTATGATTTTCGCCAAAATTGGTATTGTAGGTAAGCGTATTTTCATTCAAAACAGAACTTACTAACCTTTCTCCAATAGAGGCCAATCCTTTTGTACCTGCTCCAGTAGTGGTGTTTGAAGGCGCATAGTAATTTTGTTTCGTATTTAAAACGTCGCCGCTCACCGCAACTTTAGCCGTTAATTCTTTATTGAATTTATACTCACCAAATAAGCTAGTTAGGATTCTGTTTAGTTTGGTCTCGTTCGTTGTATTTTCCAAATCATTAATTGGGTTCGGAACATAACCATTTACAGAAGTTGCGTAAGGATTGTTGGTTACGTTGTAACTTCCATCTGCATTTTTAATAGGAACAACAGGAGCTGTCAAAACTACACTAACAAGTGGGTTTGGGTTTCTTCCTGCCGCCGCACCTCCATTTGTACCAACACCATTTGCAATCGAATTGGTATAGTTGGCATTTACGCCAAATTTGAATTTCTGAGAATAATTTCGTTCATAGTTGGCTCGTAGTGAAATACGTTTAAAATCAGATCCTAAAACAATACCATCCTGATCAAAGTATCCTGCAGTAATAGCATATCTAGATTTCTCGTCTCCGCCCGAAAAAGATAAATTATGACTTTGAACAGGTGCTGCCGTTACAAATGCTGCCGACTGCCAATCGTAGTTTCCAGAAGTCTTCAAAGCCTCGATCTGTGCAGGAGAAAAAGAAGGAGCCTGACCAATACTCGCCTGAACATCGTTTCTTAAACTTGCCCATTCGCTCGCATTCATCAATTTCAGTTTTTTGGAAATATTCTGGAATCCGAAATAGCCTTGGTAAGAAATATTATCTTGTCCTTTTGTTCCCTTTTTTGTCGTAATAATTACAACTCCATTGGCACCTCTAGAACCATAAATTGCTGTTGCTGAGGCATCCTTTAGAACTTCAATAGATTCGATATCAGCAGGATTAATAGTAGAAAGAACATTGACACTCGCACCCGCATATGTTACTCCTGCGCTACTATTATTATTATCGTTGTAAATTAAGATTCCGTCAACAACATACAAAGGTTCATTACCAGCAGTAATCGAGTTTCCTCCGCGAATGCGAACGCTTGAAGAAGCGCCCGGACGTCCAGAACTTTGTGTAACTACAACTCCAGCAACTGCACCTCTTAATAGATTGTCTGCCGAAGAAGTAACCTGAGATAAGTTGGCTTTTGGAACCGAAGCTACCGAGCCGGTAATGTCTTTTCTTTTTTGAGTTCCGTAACCTACAACTACCAATTCGTCTAGTTCTTGGCGTTCTTCTTTAAGATTAATAATTACGGGATTTTTCTCAACAATTATTTCTAGTTTTTTATATCCGATGTAACTTACGATCAAGGTGTAAGGAAATTTCTGTCCCGTTTGAAAATAAAATTTTCCTTCGGCATCTGTCACAACGCCGTGGGTTGTTCCTTTAATGGTAACCGAAGCACCAATTATAGGTTGATTTGTAATAGCATCAACGACAGTTCCATCTAGTTTTGATTGAATAAGTGGGGTGGTATTTTGGGCTTGTATTCCTGCCGTTATTAAGAGTAGAAACAGCAGTATGTGTATGTTTAACTTTTTTTTCATTTCTTTGTGTTGGTTTTAAGTAATTAACAAGACGCCCTGAGCACTGTTTATACAGCACTCTAAAAGTGTTCTTGATTTAGTGATAAATGTTCTTTAAGCCTTGCCATTTCTGTTGCCGCAGAAATGGCTTTTTTTATTTAAAGCAACAGGTTTGCATTGTTTTCATTTTAGTCTTTTTAATTGTTAGTTATTTAATTTGTAAATAAATAGGTATGGTTTCAAGAGCCTTGCCCAATACAATTGAATGCATTGGAGAGATTTCTTGGTTAAAATTCAATAAATATTTTTGGTGATATTTTTTATGTTTTGCTTCGATATGGATTCTAAAGGCAAACAAAGTAAGAGTAGATAATTAACAACAGAAACACATATAACAAATAGTGCTATAAGTGTATTTTTTAGGAAGAATGTAACGCGATATGCTTTCTGTTGTTTTCACAATAATAATTTTTATAGTTTGAAATACTGTTTTAAACTCTACTAATCCTATAGACAAAGTTAAATTTTATATAATAAAAACCAAAAGTTTGAGGAGTTTTTTTTGAAAAATATATGTTTGTAGAAGCGCTGTAAGAAGGACTTGTCTTGTTTGCCCCTTATTTTAAAAGGGATAACAAAGAATTCTGTAATCAGATAAATGTTAAAATAAATTTTGTGCTTGGATTAAAATTGTAGTATTTTATACTTATTTTTCAACTCTAAAACAGCACTTTTAATAGACTTAAATGGTTACAAAAGCATAAAAAGAGTCTAAAAAAACTCTTTTGACACGGATATCTAAAATCTAAATTTAAATTTCAAGTTGATTTTGAATAAATTAGAGTAATTTTATAGACTATAAAAGAAAAGTAAAATTTTTTAATCAACCTACGGATAAATACTTATATTTGTATTAAGTATTTTTACTTAGTTTTATAATTAAACGAAATGATAGAAGTAAAAGAAGCTTTAGAAATTGTCGCTGCAAACAGTTCAGTTTTGTCCACTCAGAAAATTTCTGTTCAAAAAGCGCTCGGATATGTTTTGGCAGAAACAATTTACTCGCCGATTTCAATGCCACCGTTTCGCCAATCGGCAATGGATGGTTATGCTTTTATTCATTCAAGAAGACATCAATTTGATGTGGTAGGAGTTTCGCAGGCTGGCGATCATGCAAATGTAAAACTAAAAGAAAACCAAGCCGTACGCATATTTACAGGCGCATATGTCCCTAATGACGCAGATACTGTTGTAATGCAGGAACATGTAATGGTAAATGGGGATTCAATTTTGATTGCAAAAATGCCAGAACCTTTTGCTAATGTTAGAAACAAAGGCGAACAGATTAGTGCAGAGGATGTTGTTTTTGATGCCAATACATTAATAACTCCAGCAGCAATTGGTTTTTTAGCTTGTTTAGGAATTACAGAAATAATAGTTTATAAAAAACCGAAAGTGGCTATTCTAGTGACGGGAAATGAGTTGGTAAAGCCGGGCAAGAAACTTTCTAAAGGGAAAATTTACGAAAGCAATTCTGTAATGCTGCAAGCGGCTTTGCAGACCATCGGAATTAACAAAGTTAAAGTTCATACGGTGAAGGATAGTTTAAAAGCAACAAAAAAAGCACTGCAACCCATCCTTAAGAAGAATGATATTGTGCTAATATCTGGCGGAATTTCTGTGGGGGATTATGATTTTGTAAAAGAAGCTTTGCTGAAAAATGGAGTAGAAGAGCTTTTTTACAAGATTAATCAGAAACCTGGAAAACCAATGTTTTTTGGTTCTAAAAAAGATACTTTAGTTTTTGCGTTGCCAGGAAATCCAGCTTCTTCATTGACTAATTTTTATATTTATGTGTATCCTGCAGTCAAAAATAAAATGGGATTCTCGAATACGCATTTGCCAAAAATTGTTCGAAAATTAGAAAACGACATAGTCAATGACACAGGAAAAACACTTTTTTTGAAAGCATTATATAATGAAACAAGTGTTACCATTTTAGAAGGACAAGCCTCTTCCATGCTAAATTCTTTCGCTATCGCAAATGGTTTGGTAATTGTGCCTCACGATACCGAAAGCATTACAAAAGGCACATCAGTAACTATCTTGCCCATTGATTAGGTTTTTAGAATAAAGATTAAAGAGAAAAGATTAAAGAGAAAAGATTAAAGAGAAAAGATTAAAGAGAAAAGATTAAAGAGAAAAGATTTTTTAAGATAAGTAGCAAAAGCGCAGTATAAATAAAAACATATATTGTTAAACTTGAAACTTTAAACCTGAAACAAAAAAACAAAAAACAAAAAACAAAAAAACAAAATGGCTCTCCTAAGTTCCGAAAATATACTATTATTCAGTTTTGCATTAATTATAATTGCATTTCTATATTCAAGCGTTGGCCATGGCGGAGCTTCTGGATATTTGGCTTTGATGAGCATTTTTGCTTTTCCAGTTTCGATTATGAAACCATCGGCTTTGTTGCTGAATTTGTTTGTATCGAGTATTTCGTTTTTGTTTTATTATCGAAATAATTTTTTCAAACCCAAACTGTTTTATCCGTTTGCAATTGCATCGATTCCAGCAGCTTTTATCGGCGGATTTATAACGTTAGATAATGCGATTTATAAAATCATTCTCGGAATTGTATTGGTTTTTGCCGCTTTGAGATTATTCGGAGTTTTTAATTTTAAAGAAAAAGAAGAAGTAAAAATAAATCTTTCGTTTGCATTAGCAATTGGTTTTGCTATAGGATTATTATCAGGAATGTTGGGAATTGGCGGCGGAATCATTCTGAGCCCAATTTTATTATTCCTGGGATGGGCATCGGTAAAAGAATCGGCGGCAATTTCGAGTCTCTTCATTTTTGTGAATTCGTTCGCCGGAATGCTAGGATTCTTTTTAGGAGGAAATACAATCCCGATGGAAAGTTTTTACTTAGTTCCAATTTCAGTTGTGGGAGGAATGCTAGGCGGATTTTACGGAAGCGGAAAATTCTCAAACAGAACTTTAAAAATGGTCTTAGGAACGGTAATTTTAATGGCAAGCGTGAAATTGATTTTTCCATGATAATGAAATGAAAATATGGTTTTGCCACAGATTTAACAGATTTAAAGGATTTTTTTCTGCCACGAATTACACGAATTCCCACGAATTATTTGTTGATTCTTTGCGTATAAAAATTAGTGAAAATTGGTGTAATTCGTGGCAAACAAATCAACACAGAGTTTGAAAATAATCCTTTTAAGCTATAAAATCTGTGGCAAGAATAGACAAAAGAAACCTGAAATAAGAAAACTATGAAAACACTAACAGTATTTATTCTTTGCGGAGGAAAGAGCTCCAGAATGCAGTCAGAAAAAGGATTGGTTTTGTTTCAGGAAAAGCCATTCATCGAGCATATCATTCAGGCGATTTTGCCGATAACGAACCATATAAAACTAATTACGGCTTCAGAAGAATACAATTATCTGCCGTATGAAAAAATACCGGATTTAATTGCTGAAAAAGGTCCAATGGGTGGAGTTTATACCGCATTATCACATTCAGAAACCGAATTCAATCTGATTTTAAGCTGTGATATTCCGTTAATTTCGACTGAATTATTGCAAGAATTAATTTCAAAACATACAAGTGAGGCTGGAATTACAGTCTTTGCATCCGAAAGCAAAACACATCCGTTAATTGGGATTTATTCAAAAAATATTGTTTCTGTTATAAAAGAAGCGATCGATTCTGATGAGCTTAAAGTGATGGATCTGCTGGCTAAATTGCCGCATCAGATTATCAATATAGAAGAAAGTGAAAACTATCATTTGACGAATATTAATTCGGCAGATGAATTAAATGATCTGAATATCAATTTAACTTAAAGACTATGCGAGATTTAAAAACACCCAAATTGACTATTGTAGGTGCAGGTCCAGGTGACGTTGAATTGATTACGCTAAAAGCAATTAAAGTTTTAAAAAGTGCCGATGTCGTTTTGTACGATGCTCTGGTAAATGAAGATTTGTTAGAATATGCACAAAATGCAGAAATTGTTTTTGTTGGAAAACGTTTAGGTTGCCATGCTTATACTCAGGATCAGATTAACGATTTGATTGTTTCTATGGCAAAAACTCATGGGCATGTGGTTCGCTTAAAAGGCGGTGATCCCTTTGTTTTTGGAAGAGGAAGTGAAGAAATCGAATTTGCTGAAGATTTTGGAATCGAAACGGCGATTGTGCCTGGAATTTCATCTGCTTTAGGAGTTCCTGCTTCGGTTGGAATCAGTTTGACGCAGCGTAAAGTAGCAGAGAGTTTCTGGGTTATTACAGGAACAACTTCAGACCATAAATTGTCAAAAGATATTCAATTGGCATCGAAATCGGCTGCAACCGTTGTTATTTTAATGGGAATGCATAAATTGGGCGAAATCATTTCGATTTATCAAGAAAATAGAAATGATGATTTGCCAGTTGCCATTATTCAAAACGGGACGAAAAATTCAGAGCAAAAAGTAATTGGAACTATCAATACAATCACTAAATTGGTATCTGAAAAAAACATATCATCGCCGGCAATTATCGTTATCGGTGAAGTCGTTAGAACTACATCAAGTTGGATTTCGTATTTTCAGGAACACTTTGATGACGAATTTATTTTTCAAAATTTAAATTTATAAAAATGATTGAGGTTAAATATTTTGGAGCTGTCGCTGAAAAAACAAAATGTGAATTCGAAACATTATCTTTTTCAGAACAATGTTCGTTGCAAAAATTATTACAGGATTTAAACGAAAAATATGAGTTTGAATCACTGACTTTCAGCGTTGCAGTCAATCAAAAAATAGTTTCCAAAACTTCAGATTACACTTTACAGACTAGCGATATTGTAGCATTATTGCCGCCATTCGCAGGAGGATAAAAACATGATTCATGAGTTCATTAACCCGATATAACAGACAAATTATACTTCCTGAAATAGGAGAGGAAGGTCAGGAAAAATTATCCAGATCAAAAGTTTTAGTAATTGGCGCAGGAGGTTTGGGCGCTGCGATTTTGCCATATTTGGCTTCTGCAGGAGTTGGAGAAATTGGAATTGTAGATCATGATGTTATCGAAATTTCTAATCTTCAAAGACAAGTAATTTACAAAACTGAAGCTATCGGAAAATCAAAAGCAAAGGAAGCCAAAGCAATGATTGCTGAATTGAATCCTTTAGTTAAAGTAAAAGCAATTTCTGAAAAGTTATCTGGAAGAAATGCCATTTCATTATTTGAAAAATATGACATTATAGTTGATGCAACAGATAATATCGCAATCAAATATTTAATAAACGATGCCTGTCTGGTAACTCATAAACCAATGGTTTATGGATCAATTTTCAGGTTTCAAGGACAAGTTTCGGTATTCAATTATAAAAATGGACCAACTTACAGATGTCTATATCCCGAAGAAAATTTAAACGCAGCAAATTGTGAAGAAGCTGGAGTGCTTGGCGTTTCAGTTGGGATTATCGGAATGCTTCAAGCCAATGAAGTTTTAAAAATGATTCTCGGAATCGGAGCAATTTTAAGCGGAAAAATATTGGTTTATAATACGCTGAATAACGAACAGCAAAAGTACGATTTCGAGAAAAATGATTTTCAAAGCATCACCAGAGAAGCATTCGAAGAAAAATACAATAAATGTGAAGTGGAGGAAGTAAGTTTTGAATCAGTTTTGAATGAAATGGATAACGATGAAGTTCTTTTTCTCGATGTTCGAAATGTAGATGAATCGCCAAAAATCAGTTTAAAAAATCAAATTCAGATTCCGTTAATGCATTTGGAAAGTAAGTTAGAAAAACTGGATAAAAAACAAACCATTTACATTTTCTGCCAATCTGGAATTAGAAGTAAAATTGCATTCGAGTTGCTTCAAAAGCATCGATTTAAAAATATAAAAAGCATTGCTGGTGGCGCTTTAGCAATGCGAAATTTATTAGAAGAAAAAAAGGATAGTCACGAATTCACGAATTTTATTTTTTAAAATCTATCCGTAAAGTATTGAATTAATTTGTGAAATATAATTGCACAAATTAATACGTTATAATTCGTGCATTCGTGGCTAAAAAGAATATATAAAAAATGAGTAAAAATGTATTTGTAGAAGGACCGATTTCTCCTGAGTTTATTGCCGAATCGATTGCCAAACATCAATCAAAACATACGATTGGGGCACATAATATCTTTTTAGGGCAAGTCCGTGCCGATGTCATTCACGACAATACAGTCGTTGCCATTGATTATTCGGCGTATAAAGACATGGCGAATGAAGCGTTATATGCAATTCGTGAAAAAGCTTTCGCCAAATTTGATTTGACCTGTATGCATATTTATCATAGTTTGGGCGTGGTAAAAGCAGGCGAAATCTGTTTGTTTGTTTTTGTGTCGGCAACACGTCGCAAACAAGTGTATGAAGCCACAGAAGCTATCGTAAATTGGATCAAAACCGATGTTCCGATTTTTGGCAAAGAAATGTTTGAAAACGATACATTCACATGGAAACAAAATAGTTAATGGTAGATATTACGCATAAAATAAACACTTTAAGAGTCGCAACCGCAACCGCAATTGTCAAAGTCAGCAAACAAGAAACAATTGATGCTGTTGTCAATAATTTGGTGCCAAAAGGAAACGTGTTTGAAATGGCAAAAACGGCTGGATTATTTGCTGTAAAAAACACCCATTTATCCATTCCAGATTGTCATCCGCTTCCAATTGAATTTACTTCAGTCGAATATCAAATTGAAGGATTAGAGATTCATATTATTTTCAAAGTAAAAACCGTTTACAAAACAGGAGTTGAGGTTGAAGCGATGCACGGCGCATCTATCGTAGCGTTGACCATGTACGACATGCTGAAACCAATTGATAAGGAAATTGAGATTTCAACAATTAAATTAATTAATAAAGAAGGCGGAAAATCTTCTTTTAAAAATAAGTTTCCTAATACTATAAAAGCGGCGGTTTTTGTTTGTTCCGATTCGATTTTTGCTGGAGATAAAGAAGATCATTCAGGAAAAACAATTGTAGAAAAACTTGATTCGTACGGAGTTGAAACTTCTCATTACGAAATCATTCCAGATGAATTGGACGTTATTCAAGAGAAAACAAAAGCTTACGCTAAAGAAAATCAGTTGGTGATCTTTACGGGCGGAACTGGTTTATCGCCAAGAGATGTAACGCCTGAAGCTTTAGAGCCGATTTTAGAAAGCAGAATTCCAGGAATTGAAGAAGCTATTCGAAATTACGGTCAGCAAAGAATGCCGTATGCGATGCTTTCTAGAAGTGTTGCAGGAACTTTGGGGAATAGTCTAGTTTTAGCGCTACCAGGCTCAACAAACGGAGTAAAAGAATCTATGGATGCTGTTTTTCCGCACGTAATGCACGTTTTTCATATTTTAAAAGGAAAAAATCATGACAGCCTCTAACACTATTTTGACGGATGGTTTTGGACGCAAGCACAATTATCTGCGCATTTCGCTGCTGGAAAAATGCAACCTGCGTTGTACGTACTGCATGCCAGCGGATGGGATCGCGCTTTCTCCAAAAGCCAGTTTAATGACTGGAGATGAGATTTTTGCAATTGCTCAGACTTTCGTAAAAAATGGTGTTGACAAAATTAGATTAACAGGCGGAGAACCTTTATTGAGAAAGGACTTTCCCGAAATTGTTTCTAAATTAGCAACTTTAGACATTTCACTTTCTATAACGACAAACGGAATTTTAATTGATCGTCATATAGACGTTTTAAAGCAATTTAATGTCAAAAAAATTAATTTGAGTTTAGACACCTTGGTGGCTTCTAAATTTGCCTCTATAACGCTTCGAAATCAGTTTGAGAAAGTGATTGATAATTTGCATTTGCTTTTGAATCATGATTTTGAGGTAAAAGTGAATGTAGTCTTGATTAAAGGTTTTAATGAAAACGAAATTGTCGATTTTGTAAAACTGACTCAGTTTCTGCCAATCTCAGTTCGTTTTATCGAGTTTATGCCTTTTGCAGGAAATGAGTGGGACAGAAGTAAAATGGTGTCACAGAACGAGATTTTATCTTTAGTGGAAACTCAATTTTTATCGGATCAAATTCAAAAACTGCAAGATGAAAAAAACTTCACTTCGAGAAATTATAAAATTAAAGACTTTCAAGGCGATTTCGGAATTATCAGTTCGATTACAAATCCGTTTTGTGACAGCTGCAATAGAATCCGCTTGACGGCAGATGGTAAAATTAAAAACTGTCTTTTCTCCAATGCAGAAACCGATTTGTTGACGGCATTTAGAAACGGAGAATCCATCACTGATTTGATTTCAGAATCGATTCAGAATAAAAAGAAAGTCCGCGCTGGAATGTCTACCGTTAATGAAATTGATGATCCAACACTTCATTCAGATAATCGTAGTATGATTGCGATTGGGGGGTAAATTAATTATTAATTGTGAATTATTAATTGTGAATTGTCTGGCTGAGCGAAGTCGAAGCCTAATTCGCAATGACTCGTTGGAGCGTAAAAAAAGGTTCAACTCATAAAGTCAAACCTTTCTCATAACTATTTTTTCTTTTTAGCTTTAGCTTTTTTCTGAGCCTTAGCTTTCTTTTCAAGCTTCTTGGCTTTCGCTTTTGCTTTTTCTTTTTTAGCCTTTTCTTTTTTCTTTTCAGCTGCTTTTAGTTTTGCTTTTTTAGCTTTTTCTAATTTTTTAATAACAGCTTTAATCGCTTTTTCTCTTTTCTTTTCTTTTTCTTTTTTGGCTTTAAGTTTAGCTTTCAGCTTTGATTTTATATCGTTTTTTTCTTTACCAATTTTTTCAACCGTTACAACTGACTTGTTTTCTTCAAAAGGTACCGGAATGTCATCAGTTTTGATTTCTACGATTTCAGAAACGATAGGTTCTGTTTTTGCGGGAGTCGTTGCTGCTTTTTTCACAGTCGCAGACGGAGTCGCTTTTGAAGCTGCTCTTACAGGAGTTTTTGCCACAGGTTTTACCGTAGCTGCAGGAGCTTTTGTAGCTGTTGTCTTCGCAGCAGGTGATTTTGTAGTTGCAGTTTTCGCAGCTGATGGTTTTACAGCCGTTCTGGTGGTTCTTCGAATGGTTGTCTTAGTTTCTGGCTGTATTTCTGTAGTACTTTCTACAGCTGTTTCTGCGGGAATATCAGTAACTTTTTCAGCAGAAGTTGGTGTTGTTCTTTTTATCATAACGGTATTTTTTATTGAATAATAGATGTTAACCAAATGATTATAAAGCTTTTGAAGTATGCAGCTTTACCATGAAATTCTTTGTTAAGCTAAATATACGCAATTTTTGAATACATGAATAATAGAACTTATTAATTTTCAACCGTTTCCAAAATCCTAAAATTGCTTTTTGGTGCTTCACAAAGAGAACAGCAATACGTTTCTGGGAGATTTTCAAACAAAAGGCCTTTTGGAATTCCCTGTGTTTCGTCTCCATATTCAGAATTATAAAGCGTTAAGCATTCCTGACATTGGTAAATATCCTGTTGCGGTTTTTCTTTTTTCTGTTGTTTTTCAATAATCTCAGACGCAGTGTTTCCTAATTCTTCAAAATATTTTCGACTTAATTCAATTAGAATGGTTGGCAGTTCGAGTTTGTCAATATCTTGCGAGTGAACAATATATTCGCGAGTATTTGGGTCGAAATTACGAGCGAACAAAACATTGTAAGTATCGCGTATCTTAATGGGTTCTAAATCCTTTGGCAGTTCATTTTTTTCAATGACAATCGAAGTAAAATAATGCCCGTCGCGATTGTATTCTGAAATTCCGAAATTCAATCCGTATGTACTGATGTCAAATTGATCTAATGTTCTAACTAGGAACGTTTTTAGGTTCAAAGCCCATTCCATTGCAACGGGTAAATGCCAATTCAATTCTAATAAAGAATGACGAACGTTGATGCCTCTTTTCCCTAAAAACTTTTCCCATTCCAGTTTTCGATCTTTCGGAATCCCTTTTATAATGAAAGATTTCCAAGGCGTGATACAGATTTTTCCGATTTTGCATTCAAAACACAAATCGCACATTTCTTTCAGGAAATCTAAATCGTATAAATTATTTCGCCAATATAAACCCAACCAATATTGATCGATTCCCATTCTATTCATTCCTTCGTAATACGGAAATGGATAAAACGGAATGTTCAATGGTTTGTCGATTGTTCGGTTATTAGTGTCTAAAGCTTCGCTTACTAAAGTAAAAAGCATTTCAATATCAACAGAACCTTCGTCGGTTATTTTTTCGATTTCATAGTAAATCTTTGCCAAATCCCAGCTGTAAAGCAAAACAGGATAGACTTCCATTTTTTCCCATTTCGGAAGACGAATGTACAAATACCAATAATCTTCATTTTCTGAAGCTATAAAATTCAAATGCCCTGTAAACAAAGGAACCAATTGCTGTTTCGGATCGGTTATATTGACCTTTAGTTTTGGCTGTTCTTTAAATTCTTCCAAAATATATAAAAAACGATTTCCAGTCAGCCAATTGGTATTTCTGAAAATATCAGTCGAAACATAAGATGAAACGATATTGTTCCCGCTTTTCTGGTCGGGATAAACAAAATGATGTTTTCCTAAAGTGGTTTTGTCCAAAGATTTAAATCCTTTTGGAAAAATAATATCCTGTCTAGAACCAAACGAAATGGAATCCAGCCCTTCTTCCAAAGCGATATTTACAACTTCTCGTAATTCTCCTGGCGATATAACGCCTCCTTTTACTATTAATCTTGTTAGTTCCATTTTTTTTAGTTTACAGTCTCAGTTTTCAGTCGCAGTTTTCAGTCTCGGTCTAGTATTCACTGAAAACTGAGACTGCGACTGTAAACTTATTTACACTTCGCCAATATCTCTTTAACCTCTGTTTTACAACTTCCGCAACCTAATCCTGCGCCTGTGTTTTTGCACAATTCTGTGAAATCGTTTACACCACTTTTAATGGTTTCTTCAATGTTTCCAGCTCCAACCTGACTGCAGGAACAGACTAATTTTCCTAAAACCGGTTTTGCATTTGTGCTCCCTCTTAAAAGCGTATTTCGTTTGTCTGATAATTCGATTTTGCTTTCAATCATCGTTTTGAATTCTGCAAACTCGTTTTTATCGCCCATTAAAATGGCACCGACCAAAAGATCATCTTTTACAATGCATTTTTTGTAATAACGTTTTTTCAAATCGGCAAAAACAATTTCTTCGTACGAATCGTCATTTTCTGGAATCGTAATATCTCCAATGCTGCAAAGGTTAATGTCTTCTAATTTCAGAATATTCATTAGGATAGAGCCTTTGTAATAACTGCTGATATCGCCTGCTAAAAAATTAGCCAGAATATCTGCCTGTTCTTCAGCGGCAGAAGTTATTCCGAATAATTTATTATCAAATTCAGCTATTTCACCAATTGCAAAAATATCTGGATTTGAAGTCTGTAAATATTGATTTACTTTAACTCCGCGTCCACATGAAAGTCCACTTTCGCGTGCAATTTCGATATTCGGAATAGTTCCAATTGTATAAACTATGGCATTGGCCGTTATGATTTTACCGCTCTTTAAAGCAATTTCAATTTCGTTGGGATTATCAGTTTCAAAAACCGTACTGACTTCATTATCAAAATAAATCTGAATATCGCGAAGTTGTACTTCTTCAGCCAACAATTTGCTTGAAATTCGGTCTAACTGACGTTCCATCAAGCGGGAAGCACGCTGAATAATCGTAGTTTTTACTTTTTTATGTTTTAAGGCGGCTGCCAATTCTAATCCTAATAAACCACCGCCAATAATGACGACATGCTGTTCTTCTGGAGGAAGATTGGTGTTGTCTAAATGTTTTTTCAAACGGTCAGCATCTTCTTTTCTTCGAACGGTGAAACGTCCAGGAAGATGCAGCTGTGCATTTTCAGGAATAAACGGACGGCTTCCTGTTGCAAGAATCAAAGAATCGAAAGTATGAATCTCTCCTTGGCTGTCTAGAATTGTTTTTTGTTTCGCATCTATTTTATCAATAGAAACTCCCGCTTTCATAGTAATTTTTAGCTTATTGAAAGTTTCTCCGTCTTTTACTTTTAAAAGCTGTTCCCAACTGAATTCTCCCGTCATGTATTCGGGAAGCAAAACGCGATTGTAAAACGGATTTACTTCATTCGAAAAAACAATGATTTCATCGGTTGTATTGAACTCTCGATAGTTTTGAATGAATCGGAAAGATGCTGCGCCGGCACCAACAATGGCAATTTTCTGAAAAGGTTTTACATATTTTTTAATCGAAACCGTTGTGAACTTAAAATCAGGTTCTTTTGAAATTGGATCAACAACTGTATTCGTTAAATTATTGGTTCTATTTAAATCATTTTCAAGTTGTTTTCCCCAATGCATTGGCAAGAAAACTACTTTTTCTTTGATCGAATCTGTGACTTTTGCTTTTACGCGGACTTCTCCATTTTTGCTTGAAACGACCACAATGTCACCATTTTTAATATCGTTTTTAAATGCATCAATTGGATTTATTTCTAAAACCGGACTTGGAATATGAGTCAATAAACGAGAGACTTTTCCAGTTTTGGTCATCGTATGCCATTGATCGCGGATCCTTCCTGTTGTTAAAATAAAAGGGAATTCATCATTTGGTTGCACCGATGTATTTTCAATAGAAACCGGCAGATTAAAAATCGCTTTTCCAGAAGGCGTATAGAATTTTTTATCTGTAAATAATCTTGGAGTTCCCGGATGATTGTAATCTGGAACAGGCCACTGAAAAGTTCCTTCGGTTTTTAAACGATTATAATTTAAGAATGAAATATCAATATTGGTATTTTTGGTAAGCGCGCAATGTTCTTTGTAGATTTCTTCGGCGCTGTTGAAATTAAAGCCGTTGAAATTCATTTTTTTAGCAAAACGAATCAAGATTTCAATATCAGGAAGTGCTTCTCCAGGCGCATTGATTCCTTTAGGCAGATAAGAAATACGACGCTCCGAGTTGGTCATGGTTCCTTCTTTTTCTAACCAGCCCGCGGCAGGCAATAATAAATCGGCAAATTTGGCGGTATCGGCATTATGAGAAATATCCTGAACCACAACAAATTTAGCATTTTGCAGCGCTTTTTCGGCTCTTCGTGAATCGGGTAAACTCACTAAAGGATTGGTGCAGATGATCCAAACGGCTTTCATTTTTCCAGATTCTAGAGCTTCAAACATTTCTGTTGCCGTTAAACCTGGTTTATCTGAAATTTCGTCAACGCCCCAAAAATCGGCGACTTCTTTACGATGCGTTGGATTGGCAATATCTTTATGCGCTGCCAAAAGTGTCGCCATTCCGCCTACTTCGCGTCCGCCCATTGCGTTGGGCTGTCCCGTTAATGAAAAAGGACCTGAACCCGGTTTTCCAACTTGTCCCGTTAAAAGAGATAAATTCAGCAATGCCGTGTTTTTGTCAACGCCAACAGCGCTTTGATTTAATCCCATCGCCCAAAGCGAAATAAAACCTTTTGCTTTTCCGATAATATCGGCAGCAAGTTTAATGTCGTTTACCGAAATTCCGCAAAGTTTAGAGGCTTTTTCAAGTGAAGTTCCTAAAACTAAATCTTTGTATGGTTTGAAATTTTCGGCGTGGTTTTTTACAAAATCATGATCTACGTAGCCTTTTTCGATAATGCGTCTGGCAATAGCATGATATAAAATAATATCAGAACCTGGAATAATCTGCAAATGCAAATCGGCGAAAGCGGCAGTGTCGGTTCGTCTTGGATCGATGCAGATTATTTTAGTTTTCGGATTTTTCTCTTTATGTTTTTCTAATCTTCTGAAAAGGATAGGGTGACACCATGCTGGATTTGCGCCTGTGATTAAAAACGTATCAGCCAATTCGATATCATCATATGCAATTGGTACAGAATCTTCACCAAAAGTTTTTTTGTAGCCTACCACTGCAGAACTCATGCAGAGTCTAGAATTGGTATCGATATTGTTGGTTTTTAGAAATCCTTTAACGAGTTTGTTGACTAAGTAATATTCCTCTGTTAAACATTGGCCCGAAATATAAAAACCAACGCTGTCTGGTCCGTGTTTTTTTATGATAGAAGAAAAAACCGCTGCAGCTCGATCTAGAGCAGTGTCCCAACTTACGCGTTTCAGCGGATACGATTTGCTTCCGCGCATTTCTGGATATAAAATTCGGTCAGAAGTATCATTGACTACGTAGTGCAGATTCATTCCTTTAGAACACAACATTCCTTTGTTTACAGGATGATCTTTGTCGCCCTCGACCATTACACCATTTTTAGCATCGTTGGTCACGATTATGCCACAGCCAACGCCGCAGTAGGAACAGGTAGTTTTGATCTTCGTAGTTTGCATTAGAGTTCTATTTAGAGATACTACTTTATTTGAATAATTTGACTTTAGAAAAAGTACGTAAGCAAAAATAAGTATTTTTACGTATTAATACGTATTTTTTAGATTTATTTTTTTATTTTTGATGAAAATAAATGAGGAACAACAAATTAGTTTTTAATCGGCTAAAAATTAGACTCATGAAAGAAGAACCAACCGTTTGTTATTCCTGTGCCAATGAAAATTGTTTTATCAAGAAACATTTGCATTTAGAGCAGATGACAAGTTATATTTCTAAAAAACAGAATATAATCTGTAAAAAATCGGATCAGTTTATTACCGAAGGCTCGCCTTTGCAGGGACTTTATTTTATTTGCAAAGGAAAAGCCAAAACAGTAAAAACGGGAATTAACGGTCGGGAACAAATTGTTCGATTAACCAAAAACGGTGATATAATTGGTTTTCGCGGATTTGGAACGAGCAAACGATATCTAATTGGCGCTTATGCATTGGAAGATACGGTTTTGTGCAATTTCAGTAATGAAACAATGATTGAAATTCTAAAGCATATTCCCGAATTTACGTATGCCTTAATGTTGTTTTATGCTGAAGAATTAAATAAAAGCGAAAATAATATCCGCAAAATTGCACACATGAATGTGCGTGAACGTGTGATTGATTTATTGCTATATATTCATCGCAAATTTGGACAAAGGAATGGTTTTATTGATATTGAGCTTTCGCGAAAGGAAATTGCCGATTTTGCTGGAACGACTGAAGAGCAAGCGATTCGTATTTTATCAAGCCTAAAAAAAGAATCATTGATAAAAACAGAAGGAAAACGTGTTGGGATTTTGGAAGTTTCAACCTTGCGAGCTGAAATTATGGAGCATAAGTATTTTTAAGTTTCTAAGTTGCTAAGATTCTAAGGTGCTAAGGTTTCTGATTGTGGGGATGCATTGCAATGCGTCTGCATTTTAACACATAGAAACATAGAATTTGAAATCTGTCGAAAAAGATTATTTTAAAAATCTAGATTTTTACACATAGCTATGTGTATTTATGAAAGTGAAACGCCTTTGAGGTATTTTAAAATCTATGTTTCTATGTGTTAAAAATGATTGTACGTACAAATATTTATTTTTTTCTTCCCACAAATCGAATTACAGAGCCCGTTCCGTTATGAAATAGACCTTCGTTGAGTTCGATTTCTTTTTCTTCTAATTCGATGATTTCATAATTCGGAAAATCAGCTTTGATTTCTTCTATCGAAAATAAAGATTCAATGTCTTTTGGTCCGCCAACTTTTTCGTTTTTAGTTACATATTCTAAATGCTTTTTGCTGAAAGCTTCAAAAATAATGATTCCGTTTTTGCGTAAAAATTTGTGAAGCTGTTTGTGAATTTCCGATTTAATTTCAGCTGGAAAATGCGCGTAAATCAATGCAATTGCATCAAATTGTTCTGCTTCGAAATCTAGAGTTTCTAATTCGCCAACTTGATAATCAATTGAAACATCATTTGCTTCAGCAAGTTTTAAAGCTTTGTTTCTTCCTTCTTGGCTGATATCGAAAGCCGAAACCTGCCAGCCTAATTTTGCTGCAAAAATGGCATTTCGGCCTTCACCTTCAGCAGGAAAAAGAATAGTGGCTGGTTTTAGTTTTTCTAGTTGTTCTTTTAAAAAGTTATTGGGTTCTTCGCCGTATGCGAACTCTTCGCTTTTATAACGGTCGTCCCAACGCTGAGTCCAGTTGTTCATGGTTTATATATTGAATTTAATTATTAAAGGTTTATGGTCACTGTGCAAAGTCCAATCTTTATAACTTCCTACTTCCACACTTTCTAAAACTTCGACAAAATCATTTGAAGCAAAACAATAATCCATATGATAGGGCTTGTTTTCGTGTCGATACATATACAAAGTTGGATGCTCTTCTTTGCCTTGAATTTGATTGAAGTATTTATGATACGTGCTGAAAATATTCTTTTCGGCTAGTTTGTTTACCACAGTGGTATGATTGCCTTCGCGACGTGGTTTATCCCAAATGGTATTGCTGTTGAAATCGCCAATCAAAATGGTTTTGGTTTCTTTGATTAGATTTTCGTAAAAATTAATCGCTTTCCAAATCTGGGTTACATATGCGCCATCTTTATCTGCAGGATTATTTGCCCAAATGGCAAATAGTATAAAATCAGCTTTTCCTCCGGTAACGGCTATTGGTAGAATATTTTTAAAATCTGGATTATGGCAATCTAATAATTGAAACCGATAATCGCTATAAGAAAAAACGCCAAGACCTTTATTCGGATTTGTGCCGAACCAAAGAATATCTTTTGGTGTTTGTATTTTGGTTGGAAATTTTAATTTTTCAGGACTTTCACATTCAGAAATTACAGCAATATCAGGATTGTGAGCCAGAATGAATTCTGCTTTTTTTCTGAAGGCCATGTTGCAGTTCCAAGCGATGATTTTCATTTGAAAATTAAATTATTTCTCACTCAAATATAATGATTAAAGGGAAGAATATTTTTGTGACTTAAAAAAAAATACCCCTCTTCTAAAAATAGAAAAAGGGCAATTTATATATTTTGATAAAAATAGAAAAAGGGCAATTTATATATTTTGATTTCTTTAATTTTAGCCGACAAATTTTGTTTCTCCGCTATTTACATCAATTTCAGCAAAATTATGTTTTCCAATCACGATAAGCAGTTTGTTCGAGTTATAACCAACATATCTAATTTCAGGTTCGCCTTTTTTAGGTTTTCCGCAGATCGAAATTACATTAGTTTGCCATTTCAGTTTTTTTCTTTTGTAGGCAGAAACGGTCTGTAGATCATTTTCAACATAATAAACCATGTTGTTTTTTTTGATTCCTCTTTTTTGGGTTTTGGCAAAATTAATTTCGGAGTTTTTCGAAATTAAGGCATCATCGTATTTTTGGGCAATACCTGTTTGCGTGACAATAAAAGTCAGCAATGACAATTTTAGAAATGGTTTCATTAGGATAGAATTGGGGGTTCATAATCACTTCAAATATAATTAATTAAACATATAATTCGCATTATTTTTGAAATAAAAAAATACCCTTTTCCAGAAATAGGAAAAGGGTAAAAAATATGAGTTAAATTTTAAGAAAAATTATTTTTTCCAGCTAAAAATTCTAGGATTAACAGAAATCATTAACCAAGCCCAATTGTTGGTATGATTTGCATCTCCATTTTTGATAAATTCCATTGTTTTAGAACCAAACATTTGAGAATAACCGCCTGTTACCGTGATGTCTTTTTTGAAATTATATCCAAAACTTGCATCAATCTCAGTTCCTAAATAGGAATCTAGTTTTTCATTTGCAGGTGTTACCACATCAGCTGCTGCTAAAAACACATGTGGTATAAGAGCAAATTGCCATTTGTTTATATTGTAATTCAATTTTATAAAAGCATCTTGCAAACCAACATTGTTTAAGTGATTTCCAACATAAAAATAATCCATGTAACCGTTGAATCCGTGATTGGTTCCAAAAATCGGGTTAAAAGATTTAATTACGGTACTTCCGTCATTTGAAGCTTTTCCAGATAAAAATTCATATCCTAAACCAGCTTTGAATGATTCTGTAATGTTGTAATTAAAATTTGCAGCGGCATTCCAAGCGCTTACTTGCAGATCAGTACTTTTTCCAGTTTGTCCGTATACCCAAAAGTTACTGTCTATTTTGCTTGTTTTGTAAGTTAGATAAGGTCCAAAAGTCTGTTTATAATCAACTAAAAGTTTTGCATCTGCGTTTGCATATTCGTAACCAGTGTTAAGCAATAAAAAGCTTAAACCTAAATCAGTGTTAAATTGGTTGTGATACCAAGCGTATTGCATCGCTTTATAATTGGCAACTGTATAAGGAGTTTGAACTACATTTTCAGCAGTTGAATTATAGGCTCCTCCAAAATCTAACTTTTGCTTTTCTGTCTGATAGGTAATGGTAAGAGCATCGTGGCTTTGAGCCTGTTGAGCCCAGTCCATTTCACCCAAAATACGCTGATTGTCATAAGAAAGAACTTGACGCCCCATTCTGGCACTCCATTTTTCAGTAAAATTATATTGTGCCCAAGCTTCAAAAACAGCTACGCCATTTTTATCGGCAACGGTTGCAGTAGGAACATCACCCCATGTTCTGGTATTTTGAAAAGTTAATTTTACAATTAAATCATCTTGTTTGAAATTAATGTTTAAACGCGAACGTTGAGATATTTGAGAAGTTCCTTTTTGTCCTTCTGGCAGCAAAGTCTTGTAACCGTTGCGATACTCAAAACGTGGCCTAATTTGAAGATTTACGTCTAATTCTTGTGCCTGTAAGGCAGCGGTAGATACTAGAAGTAACAGGAAAATAATTCTGATTTGTTTCATGGGTGATATTTTTTTCAGGCGTAAATTTATAAGAAAAAGCCATGTTTTACTAAGACTCCGATCATATTTCTAATTTTTTTTTAATCTAAGTCTAATATGCCGGTTCTAATTTTGCTTTGTTTATTTTAACTCGTTTTTCCTTAGATAGCTGTGTTATAGTGTAATGCATCCAAACGAGACAGGCAGTTGAAAAGATTAGAATAAAAATCCATGAACTTGACCAGATTCCAGTTGCAGTAAGTAAATATCCAAAGATTATCGGACCGAAGAAACCTCCCAAACCGCCAATCATTCCGACCATTCCGCCCACAACGCCAACTTCATTTGGGAAATATTCTGGAATGTGTTTGTAAACCGCTGCTTTTCCGATTCCCCACGAAATCCCAATAAGAATTACCAAAAATAGGAATACCCACATATTGGCATCAAATTTAATAACCGTAACTCCTTTTGCAATTAGTTCTTTTTTTGCAACACTTTGGTTGTTAGCTACTACAACATCTTGCCAGCTAGTAGAAGTTGGGAAAATAGCATTTTCATTCATGTTGGCAGTTTTTTGTGCAATAGGATATTCTTTATCGCCAATTTTTACGGTTTTATCGCTGATTTCATTTACGACACCTTTTTTAGCAGCTAATATTCCTGGTCCTGAAGTAGTAATTTCCATTTTTGGAATTGATAATAAAGCACTTAAGATTACTGATGAACCCAAGACCCAATACATTACTTTTCTTGCTCCAAATTTATCAGACAAATAACCTCCAAAAGCTCTAATTACTCCAGATGGTAAACTGAACATGGTTGCGAACAAACCACCCATTACTAAGCTCGTTTGGTAAACGTTCATAAAATTTGGCAACAGCCATTGTGAATAGGCTACAAAACATCCGAAAACCAAGAAGTAATATGCTCCAAAACGCCAAACTCTTTGTGATTTTAGAGGCAAAAGCATTTGCGAAACACTTTTGCTGCTACTTTCTATTTTTTTGTTTTGAGCGAAAATTAAAAAGGCAACACCGATTACGACCAATGAAACAGCATATATAACAGGAAGAATTTTCCATCCGTTTTGTGGATCATTGATTGAAAAATGATTTAATAGAGAAGGAGCTAAAAACGTTGTAATTGCGGCACCGGCATTTCCCATTCCGAAGATTCCTAAAGCGCGGCCTTGCCATTCTTTTGGATACCAGATTGATGTATAGCCAATTCCGACCGCAAAACTGGTTCCGACCATTCCAAACAAAAAGCTTAATAAGGCAAACATGGCGAAACTGCCAGCGTAGGGAAGGAGAAACAGCGGAATCGAACAAAGCAGTAATAACAGTGAAAAAACATATTTTCCGCCAAATTTATCAGTTAAAATTCCGATAGGAAGACGCATGATAGATCCAGTTAAGATTGGAATACCTAAAAGCCATCCAACCTGAACAACACTCCAGTGGAAAATTCCGTTATCAACCAAAAAGGTTACTAAAACACCATTTAATGTCCAGCAGGCAAAACACACTGTAAATGCCAATGTGTTCAAAAATAAAATTTTGTGTGATTGCGATAGTGAGTTTGTATTTTTCATAGCACTTATATTTTTATGTAAAAATAAGTACTATAACTTAGTTAAAACCTGCCAAAACGCAGTTTTTGAAAAATAATTACGTATTTATACGTATTTTTTAAATTAAAGAATACTCAGCAGCTTTATTAGATAGTTCCATTAAGTTTTTCACTTTTAGCTTTTTCATTAAGTTGAAGCGATGAACTTCGGCAGTTCTTTTACTGATTTCAAGAGCTTCAGCTATTTCTTTGTTTCCTTTACCTGATAAAAGAAGCGTCAAGATTTCTTTTTCTCTTTTGGTAATCATCATTTCTTCGCCTAAATTTTGTTTAGGTTCTAATGATGCAGATGAATTTGTCAATTGGCTAATTAATATAGAAGAAATGTCTCCGCTAAAATATTTTCCTCCTGCAGCAACACTGTGCAGAGCTTTTAGGAATTCTTCTTTGCTTGAACCTTTTAATAAATAACCATCAGCTCCCGCTTTTATCGATTTCAATACGTATTCTTCAGACTCGTGCATTGAAAGCATAATGATTTTTACACTGTTTTTTTCGTTTCTAAGTTTTTCTACTACCTCTATGCCCGTTAAGTTTGGCATACGAATATCTACTATAAGTAAATCAGGATTTGTTGCTGTAACAACTTCAAGCGCATCTGCGCCATCAATTGCTTCGCCTACAACCTCGATGTTTGCTTCGTTTTCAAGCAAAGATTTGATTCCGTCTCTAACAAAAACATGGTCATCTGCTAATACTACACGAATGATATTGCTCATAGTTTACTTAATTTTGATTCTCGATTTTTACGTATATTCATCTAAAAAGAAGACGCTAATATACGTACTTTTTTTAAAAATAAATTCCAATATTAAAATTTCTAATCTTGGAAATTCCAAATTCCAAAGGATTATGTGCTCAGATTTATAAAAGTTTAAAACTTTGACAAAGTTTGCTTTTTAATTGCCTACAGCTTTAGCTGGAGGTTTTGAAGATATGATATGAGGCTTTAGCCAAATGCATAAGTTAGGCTAAAGCCCTTTTGAAGACTTGCTTTTTACCTCCAGCTAAAGCTGGAGGCAATTGAACTTTTTATTGATGGAACAAATCTTCTTCTGAAAACAAGTGCTCGCGAGAGGGATAGGAGCAAGCTACCAGAGTAGCGCGGATAGCCAGACAGTATTAGGGAAAGTGGGCGAATATAGATAAAGATTGATAGCCCACTTTTTCTAATACTGGCTCGCCATGATAATTAGATAATGAGTTAATGTATCAATTAGATAATTCTTATGAATGCGTTAAATAATTATCTAATTCTAATTGACAATTATATTATTTAAGAATAGGAATATTAAAAGTGATCCTCGTCCCTTCGCCTGGAATGGAGTTCATGAAAACGCGACCGTTGATGTATTGGACTCTTTCTTTCATGAATAAAAGGCCCATTCCGGATTCGCTGTTACGTTTTTTGTCGACTGAATTGACATCAAAACCTTTTCCGTTGTCATCTACTATTATGCTTAAAAGTGTATCGCTGTGTGAAAGCTGCACAATAATATGAGTCGATTCGGCATATTTAATGGCGTTGTTGATGGCTTCCTGAGTAAGCCTGTAAATATTGATTTCAATTAACGAATCCAAACGCTGGTCGAAATCGGTTTTATTGTAAAAAAGGATTTCTTTTCCCGTAAGTTTTGAAAGTTCCTGTGTTAGTTTTGCTAAAGAAGAAACGATTCCGTGATCACTTAATTCTGGGGGCATTAAGTTGAAAGTGGCCGTGCGGACACCTTTTATAATATCCAAAGAAAGTTTCTTTAAATACTCAATTTTTTGTTCTGATTTTTCTTTGTCGTCCAGATTGATGCTTTCTAAACTAAATTTTAAACCCGTCAGCATTTGGCCGATTCCGTCGTGAATTTCTTTGGCAATTCGGTTTTGTTCGTTTTCCTGATTTTCAACGATTTTGCTCGAAATAATTTTTTGTTGATTGATTTTTTCAGTCGTGTTTTCAAGGTTTAAGCGTTCGACTTCACGTTGTGCTTTTTTGCGTTCGGTGATATTGAAACAGACAATCAAAAGTTCCAGTTCGTCTTTTTTGATCATTACGGGAACCATTGATAAATCGAGCCAAATTTCTTTTTCTTCTTTGGTCAAAATTTTCATTTCGCCCTGCCAGCCACTGCGCTGTTTTTCGAAAATCAGGCGATCAAAATTAACCTGTTCTTTTTCGTCAGCAGTAAGGACTTCAGAGAATTTTTTGTTGGATGAAAATTTAGTGTAATTGAGAAGTTTAGCGAATTTTTCTCCAATATGAATGATGGAACCGTCTGGAGAAATTCGGCAATAAAGCAACGTGTTCTCCATTGCGTAATTGAGCGATTTTAATTCTTTTACAGAGTTTTCTTTGATTTCGCTTAATATTTCGGTGTCGTATGCTAGTTTTAAAGCTTTCTTCTCGGAGGATAAAAGACGTGTAATTAATCTTTCTATTTTCTTATTGGTTGGTTTGAAAATAAAGAAGAATTCTAAAAGAAGAACAAGTAAAGTGAATCCGAAAATCCAGTATTCTATTCGACGTTGTTCGGTTACTTTTTCGTGTGCTTCAAGATCGTATTGCGTTACAATCTGGTTCATTTTTGAAAGGAAAATGCCTTCGTTTTCTAAAATCGTCTGAACCAATTTTTGATTTTCAGAGGCCGATTTTTTCTGCTGTAAATTCAATAAAAAGGCGTCCGTGGTTTTTGCAATTTTATTGAAAATTGGGTTGATTTCTAGATATAGCTTATTTAGCGTTTCTGATTTTTCTTTTGGAAAAGCTAAGCTGTCATTTCCATTTTCCAGCGCGTTTTGGTTTCTTTTCCAAAGCTCTAAAACTTCTTTTAAATGCGAAGTTTTTTTGGCTGTAGCCGAATCAGAAACGTAATGTAGAATCAGAACTTCTTTTACGATTTTCTGGCTCAGCATTCTTTGCTTGCCCGAAAAATTAATGATTTTAGAATCGCTTAACTGCTGATTCAGATTGTATTGCACTAAAAACTGACTGATAATTATAGTTAAGGCAATAGTAAGAAGTGCAAAAAAATACAGACGTCGTAAATTTTTGAAAGTGATTTTTTCTGCAGCTTCCTGATTGCTTTTTTTCATATCTTTTTACAATCCCAAAGAAGCTTTTATTAGGTTTAAGTTTTCTTCAGAATAATTGATTTTTAAGGCTTCTTGATGTCCTTTGTCCGACATTTTATCCCAAGTTTTTTTGATGATGTTTTTCAGCTTTTCTTCATCATGTTTATGAACGAAAGGTTCTAAGTAATATTCTAAAAAGACTAGGCAGATGACATCTTCCAATAATTGAGTTTCGGCATCTTTTTTCAGCAGTTTTTTCTCAATTAAGAATGAAACACGATCGATAAAAGCTTGATCGTAACCTGCTTTTGCCAGAATTTCGGCCGTAGTTTTAGAGTGGAATTTTTTCAATTCTTCTCTCCATTTCAAATAACCCACACGATCCATTGGGTACGATTCGCGAGCGACCTTCCATCGGCAGATATGCTGTGCTTTTGAAGCAATCTGAATTTCTTCTGAGGCATTTGGTTCAAACTGCATCAGTCTTTCGTACATCCTGTTCGAATACAGTAATTCTTTTGGATATTCTTTATTTTGGTATAATTCGATGTTCGGATCTTGTGCATTTTCGGCATCAATCCATTCGCTTGCTTTTTGAAAAGGTGTGTTCATTTTTTTGGTTAAGTAATAGATTTCAAAGATACGGAATTAGTGGAAAAGTCGAAAGTCTAAAGTGAGATGAAAGAAGCAAGAAGCAAGATTTGAACAACTTGGATAGTCTTGCTTCTTGCTTCTTGGCTCTTAAAAGTCTAATCTATGAACCCAACAAAAACTTCATTTTCAACAATCTTAACCGGATAGGTTGCAATGTGATATTCTTCGCCATTTAGATTAGAACCATCAACAAGAGAAAAAGTCTTTTTATGCATTGGGCAAGCGATTTTCGGCACATCATCTGCAGAGCCTGTCATTCCTCTTGAAAGCACCATTTCCATTTTGTGTGGGCAGGCGTTTTGGCAAGCGTACCATTCGTTGCGGCGTGTGAAATTGAAAATCGCAATTTGTTTGTTTTTGTATTTGATACATCCGCCTCGGTTGGTTGGAAAATCTTCTACTTTACCTGCTTTGAACCAAATTGTTGCGTCGCTCGCATGAACTGTTTCGTATTGATTTAAGATTTCTTCCATTTTGATTGAGTTTTGATTTCCTGTTTCTTAGCCCTCTTTTTACAATCAAGAGAGATTTGATGGCGCAGTAAAAAAGAGGGTAAGAAGGACAGCAAACGTTTAATTATTTTTTTCTTTTTTTTTGGAGCTATTTTTTTCTCCCGCAGATTTGGCAGATTTAGGCGATTTTTTTTAATCCTTTAATCTGTGGCTATAATTTTAAACACATATAAACATAGATTTTTTTGTTTTGTTTGAGAAAAGAAAACTAAAAGAAACTAGTTTCTAACACATAGATATGTTTGTTTATGTAAGTGAAACGCCTTTTTTAAGTTCAGTTAATTCTATGTCTCTATGTGTTTAAAATATATTTATGACCAAGCTTTTGGCATTTTTTGATCTCTTAGCGGAACAAAAACAGCATTATCGTCTTTTTCGTCTGAGTTTATGAAATGATTGAAACGTTTTAATAATCTTGGTTTTTCTAGCACTTGTTTCCATTCGCATTCGAAAGTGTTGACTAAAGTCTGCATTTCGGCTTCAAGCGTTTCGCAGATTCCTAAACTGTCTTCGATGATTACTTGTTTCAAATAATCTAAACCACCGTCTAGTTTTTCCAACCAAGTTGAAGTTCGAATCAGCGGACCTGCTGTTCTGATGTAATACATTAAGAAACAATCCATGTATTTGATTACGGTTTCCTTGTCTATTTTTTCTGCCAATAAAACAGCGTGTTTTGGATTTGCACCACCGTTTCCGCAGATGTATAAATTCCATCCGCCTTCAACAGCGATTAATCCGAAATCTTTTCCGCGGGCTTCGGCACATTCGCGAATGCAGGCAGAAACACCACCTTTTAATTTATGAGGAGAACGAATTCCTTTGTATCTATTTTCAAGTTCGATGGCAAATCCAGCGCTGTCGTCCATTCCGTAACGACACCAAGCATTTCCAACACAGCTTTTTACGGCACGAAGGGATTTTCCGTAAGCATGACCGCTTTCAAAACCATTATCGATTAATATTTTCCAGATTTTTGGCAAGTCACTTAAATGCGCTCCGAACAAATCAACTCTTTGTGCCCCAGTAATTTTAGTGTACAAATCGAATTGTTTTGCCACTTCGCCAATTACAATTAATTTCTCTGCAGTAATTTCGCCTCCTGCAACTCTTGGAACAACCGAATAGGTTCCGTTTCGTTGGATATTGGCCAAAAATCTATCGTTGGTATCTTGAGTTGTTATGTGTTTGTTGGCCGTATCATTGTAAATACTTGAGAAAATAGAAGCAACAACAGGTTTGCAGACTTCACATCCGTCTCCTTTTCCGTGATGATCCAAAACATCGTAGAAATTCTCGTATTTGTTGATTTTTACCAAATCGAATAATTCCTGGCGCGTATAGCTGAAATGTTCGCATATCACTTCTTTGACTTCTTTTCCTAAAGATTTTTGTGTTGCTTTTACTAAATCTGAAACCATTGGTTTACAGCCACCACAGCCCGAAGTCGCTTTGGTTGCTTTTACAACATCTGAAAGTGTAGCGCAAGATTCATCCAAGATTTTACAGCAGATAGCACCTTTGGTAACGTTTTCGCAAGAACAGATTACCGCTGTGTCTGGCAAATCGATTACACTTCCTAAAGAAGAACCTTCAGAACCATCACGAGAACCTAAAATCAAATCTTCTGGGTTTTTCGGCAGTGCCATTTCATTAATATAAATCTGGAAAAGCGAACCATAATCGCTAGAATCTCCGACTAAAATTCCACCCAAAAGTTTTTTCGAATCTTTGGTAACGTTGATTCTTTTATAAACTCCACTCAATTTATTCTCATAAATAATAGCAGTAACGTCATTATTTTCGATAAAAGGATCACCAAAACTCGCCACTTCTACACCAATCAATTTCAATTGTGTAGACATATCGATGATTTCTCTCATGGTTTTATCACCATTTAAGATTTGTTCGGCAGCAACATCGGCCATTTCGTAACCTGGCGCAACAAGTCCATAAATGTTTTGGTTGTAAAGAGCTGCTTCGCCAATAGCAAAAATGCAAGGATCTGAAGTTCGCATTTGATTGTTTACCACAATTCCGCCTCGTACACCAACTTCAAGTCCTGAAACTCGTGCTAGTTCATCACGAGGTTTGATTCCTGCAGAAATCACAAGCATATCGACTTTTAATAATTCTTCGTTTGCAAACATCATTCCTGTTATACTTTCCTTTCCATCAATATATTGCGTTGCTTTGTTAAGATGAATTCCAATATTTAATTCTTCAATTTTTGATTGAAGCATATCACTCGCGCCTTGATCCAATTGTCTTGGCATTAAACGCGGTGCAAATTCTACCACATGCGGATTCAATCCTAAATCTCTAACAGCTTTTGCAGCTTCAAGACCTAATAAACCTCCCCCTAAAACCGCAGCTTCTGTCGCACCTTTTTGTTTTATTTTTTTAGCGTAAGCCATAATTGCATCCAGATCTTCAATTGTTCTGTAGACAAAAACACCTTCTTTTTCGACACCTTCAATTGGTGGTACAAAAGCCGAAGAGCCTGTGGCTAAAACTAAGTAGTCGTACGTATGTGTTTTGCCTAAATGTGTATGTATAGTTTTTGAATCACGATTAATATCTGTAATAAGTTCAGATGTGTTTAGAATAATATTGTTTTCTGCGTACCATTCGGTTGTTGATAATGATAAGTCATCAGCCGTTTTTCCTCCGAAGTATTCGCTTAGATGAACGCGATCGTAAGCGCGTCTTGGCTCTTCTCCAAATACTGTGATTTGATACTTTTCTTGTCCTGATTTTGCAACAAACTTTTCGCAAAATTTATAACCAACCATGCCGTTTCCAACTACTATTACTCTAATCATGATTTCTTTAATTAAGTATTACTACGCAAATATAAGTATTTATACTTATAAAAATACGTAAATAATTTATTTTTTAGCGAGAAAGTGTATTTTGGAACTACGTATTTTGGCTTAATCTTTTACATAGCGTAGGTTTTGAATGATTTTGGAGTTATTCGATTTTTTAAAATTTGAAAGGATTCTAAATAAGCGTTTCAAAAAAATGTCGTAAATTCATAAGAATTTTCCATTTGTTTTATGAAGAAGAACATTTTTAAACTAAACTCCCATGAAAAAAGTACTTTCAATATTGTTTTTAACAGTTTTAATGATAAGCTGTAAAACGACTGCAAATAAAGAATCTGCCGCAACATCTTCAGTAAGCTCAACAGAAGAAGATTTAAAATATTATTTTAAAGGAACAGGAAATGAGCCGTTTTGGGGAATCAAAATAGGAAATGAGGAAATCGTTTTTACGTCATTAATACCAGGAAAAGAGAAAATTACTTTTCCTGCTGTTGATGCGATTCGAGCAATGGATGCTAATGTGAAAATGTATAAAGTAAATAATGAAACGACTTTTGGGACTATAACAATTCAGCAATTAGATTGTCAAGATTCAATGTCTGGTGCAATTTCGCCTTACAGCGTAAAAGTTGAAATTAGAAATAATTCAGAATTAGAAACGAAGAAACTTAGCGGATGCGGAAAATATCTTACCGATTATCGTCTTCACGATATTTGGGTTTTGGAAGAATTAAACGGTTACAAAGTTTTTGCAACCGATTTTCAAAAAGAATTTCCGAGAATCGAGATTAACTCGGCTGAAAATAAATTTATGGGATATGGCGGTTGCAATTCAATAACCGGACAAATCTTTTTCGAAAAAGATCTTTTGCGTTTTACCAAAGTGATTTCCACTTTAATGGCTTGTCCGCAAGGAAATAAAGAAGGTGAATTTACTAAAGCCTTGCAGAGTACGAATACTTATTCGATTGGGAATAATCAATTGATCTTGTCAAATCCTTCGGGGAAATTGGCTGTTTTTAAGAAAGTCGATTGATTTTTTATTTCTCTCGCAGATTTTACAGATTAAGCAAAATAAATCTATTTAATCTGTAAAATCTCTGGCAGTAAAAATATCTGCTCAATCTGCAAAATCTGCGAGAGCTTACATTTTTATAAATCGAAATTATTCAAACAATTCCTTAGGTTCACCATCTTCAGGTTCTTCACCTTCAATAAAATCCAACTCTAAAGCTTTCACGCTCTGAACCGCATTTCCGGCAATACCGCGAATAGAACCGTACATGCCTAATGTATTATGAACCACTTTTTCGATCTGTTTTTCGCGCTGTTTCCAGATTCTTTGCATCGCTCTTTTTTCTGATTCCAGATCGTTTTGCATTTGTGTGAAACCTTCTACAATACCTTCAATCTGCAGACGGAATTCGTTGCTGGTTAAGAAATCATACAACATCGACATTTTATCGCCTTTGTTTTCCTGCGCCTGAACGGCTTGGTTAATTTGAATTAAAGACTGACGCAAAACCGCACTTAAACCTTTAAATTCTTCATACGTGCAAATCCAAATTCCGTCTCGCATGCCCATTCTTTCCATTCCAGAAGGCATCACTTCGGTTACCAAAACTCCAATGTTGGCCCTTTTGGTTCTAATATCGTTTTTGAATTTTTCAATCCACGAAGGCTGAAATGCTTTTGTTCTCTTGCTTTCGTAATAAATAGAACCGCAGTTTTGATGTTCGCGTGTATTTACAATTTGAAGGCAGTCGGCACCGTTTGCACCTTTTTTGACTTCATCAATGCTGTCAAGAGGGAAGTTGTTGGCCAGCCATTCTTCAATCGCTAATTCCATTACTTCACCTTGCAATTGCATAGAACCTTGTTCCTGCTTGCGTTTCATTTCTTCGGTCAGCTTTTTTTGTTCTTCAAGCTGTTTCTGAAGTTCTTTGAATTTTAGTTCGTTTTTATCGTCTTCCTGTTTTCTGATTTTTTCACGTTCCAAAGCCAATTGAGCATTTAATTGTTTTTCGGCTTCGGCTTGAATTGCTTCTTTCATTTCCAGTTTTTCGCGCTGTAATTTGGCGATTTCACCTTCCATTTTATTTAATTCCCTAATTTTTTCCGATTTTTCAGAGAGTTCTTTTTCCATTAATAACAAACGATCCTTGTTTTCTTCTTCCAGTTTCGCTTTCAGCTTTTCAGAAATTTCTTTTTCAGCTGTTTTTTTCTCGCGTTCCAAACGTTCTGCAAAAAGTTCGTTTTCCTGTTTTTTCTTCGCTTCAAATTCGGCTTTGGCTTTTTCCAATTGTTCGTTTTTAAGCTCTAATTCACGGTTTTGAATATTGGCTTTTTGCTGGAATTCTTTACGAATGCTATCTTCCAATTGATGTTTTAAGACGTCATTTACGTCGATAGGAGTTCCGCAGTTTGGACACTGAATTGAAGATTGCTCGGCCATTTTTATTGAAATTTTTATTGTAGAATTATAATTTGCTAAGGTATTTAAAACTTCTCTTTTTCTTATGCGGATTTCTGTACTAAATTGTAACGATTTTTTATTATGGCCGCAAAGGCGCTAGGACGCTAAGTTTTTTTGCCACTCCCGATAGCTATCGGGATAAAAGGATTAAAAGGATTTTCTCTCATTTTTTGTCATCCTGACGAAGGAAGGATCACACAAGTAACTTGACAAAGATTGGCGATTCTGTTTGCGGAATTTCTTGTGTGATCCTTCCTTCGTCAGGATGACAAACTGTACGCTTCTTTCTACTTAAAAAAAAAACTTAGCGTCTTAGCGTCTTTGTGGCAATAAAAAGGCAACAGCAGATTGTGTAATTTCAGAATCATCTTCTTTTGAAATTATAATAGAAACATTTGTAAAAAGATTTACTTTTTTCAATTCAATAAAACCAATTTCAGGATCTTGATTGTTTTTAGCAATATTTGAAGGAACAATCGAAATTCCCAATCCGTTTTTGACTAATTGTACGATGGAATTGATGTTGTTTGCTTCGTGAATAATTTTTGGCGTAAAGCCATAAAAAGCGCAAAGTTCCAATAAAACTTCATGATAATGTGGTGCGTAATCTTTATTGAAGAAAACAAAAGTTTCGTCTTTCAATTTTAAAATCTCATCTTCTGATTTTATCTGAACGGATTTTTTATTGTAAACCAATGAAAAACCATCTTTAAACCATAAATGTGATTTTATTTTTGTAGAATGAATTGGTGACCTAATAATTCCCATTTCGATTTTTCCTTGTTCTAAAGCATCAATTTGTTTGGTTGTTGAAATTTCAAAAAGCTTGAAATTGACATAAGGAAACTGTGCTTTTAGATGTTTGATTAAATCGGAAATAACTGCTGAATAAATAGAACTGATATAAGCGATTCTGAACTCTCCAGAAACGTTTTCTGCTATTTTTTTTGTTTTAGTAGAAATGTGTTCCAAATTCTGGAAAAGAGCTTTAACTTCTTTTTCAAAATATTTTCCAGCTTCAGTTAGTTCTACCTTTTTATTGTTTCTGATGAAAAGTTTTGCCTGCAGTTCTTCTTCTAGTTCAGCTATTTGTCGGCTCAACGGCGGTTGCGAAATAAAGAGTTTTTCTGAGGCTTTGGTAAAGTTCAGTTCTTCAGCTACAGCCAAAAAATATTTTAAGTGACGTAATTCCATGATACTTTTAAAGTATTGTTAAATGATAAAAATAGTATTTTTAAAGTATTTATGAAAAGAATAGTTTTGAAAAAGCAAAAAATAAGTCTCTCGCAGATAAAGCAGATTTGGCAGATTATTAATGTTTAGATAAATCATCTTAATCATAATAATATCCAATCATTATAATAGCAAAAAGATTCGCTCAATCTGCTCAATCTGCGGGAGATTAAAGAAAAAGAAAAAAAGTTTTCCCGCAGATTTAGCAGATTTAAACTGAATAAAGAATAAAAAAGAAAATCATTTTTAAATCTGCTTTAATCTCTTTTAAATCTGCGTGAAAAATTAAAAAAAAACAAAAACCATGAAAAAATCAACTATTGCCGAAATCAAAGAACGATTTGACAATGATGTCGAACGCTTTTCAAATTTAGAAACGGGACAAGTCGCCACAATCGACGCTACTATTTCTTTGGAATTAATAACTGAAGCTTCAAAACGCATTGTCCCAAATGCTACAAATGTTTTGGATGTAGGTTGTGGAGCTGGAAATTATACTTTAAAAATGTTATCTAAAGTGCCAAATTTAAATTGTACGTTAGTCGATTTGAGTTTGCCAATGTTAGATCGTGCTTTTGAAAGAGTTTCGGCAGAAACGAACGGAAAAGTCGAAATCAAACAAGGCGATATCCGCGAAATTGTTTTAGAAGAAAATAGTTTTGATATTATTTTGGCTGGAGCAGTTTTGCATCATTTAAGGGATGATGAAGATTGGGAAACGACTTTTACTAAATTATTCAAATTATTAAAACCAGGAGGTTGTTTGATGATTTCGGATTTGATTACTCAAGACACCGAATTGTTGAACGAATATACGTGGCAACGCTATGGCGAATATTTGGAAGGAATAGGAGGGGCAGAATATCGCCAGAAAGTTTTGGATTATATCGAAAAAGAAGATTCGCCTAGATCGATGAATTACCAATTGGATTTGATGAAAAAAGTTGGTTTTTCAAAAGTCGAAATTTTGCATAAAAATATGTGTTTCGGAGCTTTTGGCGGAATTAAATAAGTTTTGTTCGCCACGAATTCACGAATTGATCTAAAATCTTTGAGCATAGATTTTAAAAAATAAATTCGTGAATTCGTGGCTATAAGGACTTATAAAATCTGCGCGGTTTTGTAAACCTGAATTGGGCTCGAAACCAGATTTTCAGTTTTTTTTATGAATTCTTGCAAATAAGATTGATTGTTATGCAAGTCTAATCCTGGCTGATCTTTCCATTCTTCCCAAAGAATAAAAACATTTTCGGAAGTGTGTAAATCGTAACGAATACATGCCGCTTCTTTTCTAGTTTCGGTTACTAGATGTGTCAGCAGGTTTTTAACTTCAATTAAATGCTCTGGTTTACTTTTTAAAATTGCGGTAATCGAAATCATAATTATAAGTTTTTAAAAGTTTGCTCTAAATGTTTCGTATAATTCTCTTTAAAGATAACGATATTTTCTGGTGTAGCACCTTTTTCAACATCATGAAAATGAAATCCGTTTAGGCGTTCCATTCCAGTGAATTTGTTCATTTTATGGAAGCCAAACATTACGCCGTCATCAACAGAAGTTTCTTCGAAGAATTCACCTGGAAGTGTAAAAGCTGTTGCAGGTGCATTCCAGCTTGTGGTCAGCATGTATTTTCGTCCGTGCAGAAGTCCGCCAGTTCCGTAATTGATGTCTGGATTTACACGGCTTCTCCCGTCGCTTTTGTAGATTCCGTTGTTGTGTCCTTGCGTGAAAACATCGTCGATATATTTTTTGAAAAGGTTTGGCAATTGAAACCACCAAACTGGTGTGTGGTAAATAATTAAATCTGCCCAGACGAATTTTTCTACTTCTTCTTGTAAATCGATTTGATCTTCGATGTGCGTTGTTTTTATTTCGTAATCGTTGTTTTTTGAAAGAAATTCGATTGTCCAATCTTGAACAGTTTTATTGAATTTTCCTCCTGAATGAGCAAATTTCTGCCCGCCGTTAATTATAAATATCTTTTTCATTTTAATTGTTGTTTCTTATGAAAATGTACGCGTGAGGGATAGGAGCGATATCCTTTTTCTTTTTTCTTTAAAAAGAAAAAGATTTAGCGGATAGCCCGGTTCGCCACGGCGAAACACGCCCAAATTACTTTAATTGTTGAGATTTTTTTTAAACACATAGAAACATAGATTTTTCTTTCTGGAAAAGGGAATGGAAAGAAACTAGTTTCTAACACATAGCTCTATGTTAGTTGATGTAAGTGAAACGCCTTTACTGACACAGCCAAGCTATGTTTCTATGTGTTCTAAAAGAGAATTATTTTATTTTAGCAATCGCCTGATTGATGAATTCTAATTCTGAAGCTGATAGGTCGAAATCCATTGTTTTGGCATTTGAAATGGCTTGTTCTGCGTTTCTTGCTCCAGCTAACACAATTGAAATTCCTTTTTGTAAAGTTGTCCAGCGTAAAACCAATTGCGATAAACTTGCTTCTTTTGCGTGTGCTAAAGAAGTTAATTCTTCAACCAAAGTTTTTACTTTTTGAAGATCAAACTGATTGAAATAACCGTTTCTGTGGTCGTTTTCTTTTAATTTGCTGTCAGTGAAATATTTTCCAGTCAATAAACCTCTTTCCATAGGACTGTAAGCAATGATTCCGATATTTTCTGCAACTGTGAAAGGAATTAGTTCTTCTTCAATTTTACGATTTAGCATGCTGTATGCCACTTGATTTGAAGCCACTTGAATTGTTTTTTGTGCTTCCTGAATTTGTGCCAAATTGTAATTACTTACTCCGAAAGCTCTGATTTTTCCTTGCTGAATTAAGCTTTCAGCAGCTTCCATTGTTTCAGATATTGGTGTTGTGGAGTCTGGCCAGTGAATTTGCAGTAAATCAATATAATCAGTTTGAAGACGTTTTAAACTTTCTTCAACTTCTTTGATTACGTTAGCTTTTGATGAATATTTGTAAACGGGAACTTTTTTGCCATTGTCGTCAGCGTCGAAAAAGTAATCCCCTTTTCCGTTATTGCTTCCGTCCCAAACCAAACCGAATTTAGTAAGCAATTGAATTTTAGAACGATCGTAAAGTTTTATAGCTTCTCCGATCATTTCTTCGCTTAAACCAAATCCGTAAAAAGGAGCTGTGTCAATTGTAGTAACGCCGTGATCGATAGAAGCCTGAACAGATGCTATTGAGTCTTTCTTTTCTGTTCCGCCCCACATGGTTCCGCCAATGGCAAATGCACCGTATGTAATAGCTGATAATTCAAGTTCTGAGTTGCCTAATTTTCTATATTCCATGATTGTAATTTTATTTTGATTAATTTGACGAGGCAAAATTATACTGTTTTTATGATTCTTATTTGGTATATATTTGTCTTTTTTAGGTATATTTGCATCTTCAAATAAATGGAATTATGAAAAAAGAAAACTTATATGAACCTTTTACGGTTTCTTTTGATACGCTAACTGAATATCCAGATGTTGGAGATCGTCATAATTTTTTTGAATTAGTATATATTCTTCAAGGTACAGGAAGACAGTGTATTAATAAGAATATTTTTGAATATGATCCAGGACATTTGTTCTTATTAACGCCAGAGGATTGTCATAATTTTACCATTGAAACCGAAACGAAATTTTTCTTTTTGAGGTTTAATGATATTTATTTGAAGAATTCGAGTCTGCAGAACGAAAACATTCAGCGATTGGAGTACATTCTTCAAAATGCCAATCATCAGCCGGGTTGTATTCTAAAAAATGATCCTGACAAATGTTTGGTAAAAGTAATGATCGAAGCCATTTGCCGCGAACATCAAGATAAGGATGTTTACAATCAGGAATTGATTCAGCAATTAGTAAATACACTAATTATTATTGTGGCGAGAAATATTGCAAAATACCTTCCTGAGCAGGTTAATATTGGAACTGAAGCCAAAGCGATGGATATTCTGCAATACATTCAGAACAATATCTATTATCCTGAAAAAATTAAAGCAGAATCAATTAGCGATTATTTCGGAATTTCGAATACGTATTTAGGTCGTTATTTTAAGAAGCATGCTAGTGAAACGATGCAGCAGTATATCAGTAATTATAAAACAAAACTGATTGAACACCGTTTGCAATTCAGCGATAAGCGTATTAATGAAATTGCGTACGAGTTTGGTTTTACAGATGAAAGCCACTTTAATAAGTTTTTCAGAAAACAAAAAGGCTATAGTCCGTCTGAATTTAGAAAGTCGATTCGATTAAGTGCTTAAGTCTTTTTTGCCACGAATTCACGAATTTACGCTAATTTTTTAGGCTTTTTTTATTCACAGAAAGTACTAAAAAATAAAAAATCCGTGTAAATCCGCGTTTTCGCAAAGCGAATCTGTTTTATCCGCGTACTTTAATTAGATAATTTTTTTGATAACACGAAGTTTATGAGTGTGTTTGTTTAATTCAGGATTGTAAATTCCAGTGTGGTCTAAACGGTCAATGCGTACTTTTCCACTTGCGTGAATGATGTAATTATTTTCCATTATGATTCCGACATGGGTAATATTTCCTTCATCATTGTCAAAAAATGCCAAATCGCCAGGTTCGCATTCTTCAATAAAGCTTAAAGGGTCACCCTCAAGTGCTTGTTGAGAAGCATCTCGGTGAATTTTATAGCCGTTTAATTTATAAACCATTTGAGTAAATCCAGAACAGTCAATTCCGAAAGGTGTTTTTCCGCCCCATAAATACGGAGCATTCAAATACATAAAAGCAGTTTTGATTAATGCGCTTTTGGGTTTGATGCCACTGGTTTTAGTTCCTTCAAAATCAAAGTTCGAAGTATTGATTTCACTGTTGTTTAAAAAAGACAATGAGGCTCCAAGCGGAATTGGAAGCAGTAGATTGTTTGGAGCAGTGATATAATCAATTAAATCTGCATTTAAAATAATTGACTCTTTACTCAAGAGATCAAATTGCTCTTTGGTGATTTCTTGATATTGTTTAGAATCGACCCAGCCTTCGTAGTCGTCAAACTGAATTCTTATTCGAGCCCATTGATTGTGGCGTTCTAAAATTTCGATGTGTTCGCCAAACAAAAGCTGTGTCACGATTTCACTTCTGTCACTAGCTTCAGCTCGAACGGGTACTATGGCAAGATTGCAAATTCCAAACATGTAAGGAAAATTATAAAGTTAAAAATCAGGAGTTACGTTTATAACTCCTGATTTTTTTAGATATTGTTTTATGCTCTTTCGATAACAATTGCCGATGCGCCACCACCACCGTTGCAAATTGCAGCAGCTCCAGTTTTTGCATTATTTTGTTCTAAAACATTTAGTAAAGTTACAATAATACGTGCTCCAGAAGCTCCCAGAGGATGTCCTAAAGAAACAGCGCCACCGTTTACGTTTACTTTGTTGTTATCTAAATTTAAAATTTTTGAATTGGCCAATCCAACTACAGAGAAGGCTTCATTGAATTCGAAGAAATCAACATCTGAAATTGAGATTCCTGCTTTGTCTAAAGCTTTTGGTAACGCTTTTGCTGGACTTGTTGTAAACCATTTTGGTTCTTGAGCCGCATCTGCATAACCTTTTATGTATGCTAATGGTTTTAAACCTAAAGCATTTGCTTTTTCTTCAGACATTAAAACCAAAGCAGCAGCTCCATCATTGATTGTAGAAGCATTTGCAGCGGTTACAGTTCCGTCTTTTGTAAAAACAGGTGCTAAAGATGGAATTTTATCTAATTTCACATTAGTATATTCTTCGTCTTTAGAGAATATAATTGGTTCGCCGCGTCTTTGAGGCACTTCAACAGGAACAACTTCATTATCAAATTTTCCAGCATCCCAAGCTTTGGCACTTCTTTCGTATGATTGGATAGCGAAAGCGTCTTGTTCTTCACGGCTGATTTTGTATTCAGAGGCACACAAATCAGCGCAAACTCCCATTGCGTTGTTGTCGTAAGCATCTGTCAAGCCATCTTTCTGCATTCCGTCAAGCATAGTTGCTGGGCCAAATTTGTTTCCAGCACGCATTTGCACATAGTGCGGGATTAAGCTCATGCTTTCCATTCCGCCCGCTACTACAATTTCAGCGTCACCGCATGCGATTGCTTGAGCGGCAAACATTACGGATTTCATTCCAGAAGCACATACTTTGTTTACTGTTGTCGCAGCGACTTCTTCAGACAGACCAGCAAAAAGTGCTGCTTGGCGTGCTGGCGCTTGTCCAACACCTGCCTGAATTACATTCCCCATGAAAACTTCATCGACTAATTTTGGGTCAAGGTTAATTTTTGAAAGGGCTCCTTTTATAGCAGCAGCGCCTAATTTTGGTGCAGGTACAGTAGATAACCCGCCCATGAAACTTCCGATAGGTGTTCTAACGGCAGAAACGATAACAACTCTTTTGTTCATTTTCTGTTTAATAATAGTTAGTAAGCAAATTTACTCTTTATTTGAATAAATTCAAACTTTGTATTGAATAGTGAATTTTAAATTTAAGGTGAAATTTTTGTTAATTCTATTTGTTTGATTGTGAAGCGGTTTTGAAAAAAGATAAAAAAAAACTAAAAAAACTCAAAAAAAAGCTTGTGAGAAAAGGAATGTTGTTATACATTTGCACTCGCAAAACGGAAGCAATTCCTTGAGCAAGGAGAGGTGCCAGAGCGGTAATGGAGCAGATTGCTAATCTGTCGACGGGTAACCGTCGCCAGGGTTCGAGTCCCTGTCTCTCCGCTTAAATTTTGCCTCGGGGTGTAGCGTAGCCCGGTTATCGCGCCTGCTTTGGGAGCAGGAGGCCGCAGGTTCGAATCCTGCCACCCCGACTACAATTGAAATAATGGACGCATAGCTCAGCTGGATAGAGCACCTGCCTTCTAAGCAGGCGGTCGAAGGTTCGAATCCTTCTGCGTTCACAATAAGCCACTCAAATCGAGTGGCTTTTTTGTTTTATAACATTACATTTTAGCGAGAAATTACTATGTACGCCATGAGTTGGATGTTCTCTATGAGAAACCGGTATTGAGCTTATTCCTTTTAGAAATCAAATCAAACAGCGGGCTGAAAGACAGATAGCTGTGATTTAAAACTATAATAGAAATGTTTAGTTTAGATTGGTTAAAAAGTCAATGTCTACGGTGTTTTTTGCCTTTTTAATATATTTTGCACTAAATTGCTTCTTCATTTTTAATTCTAACAATAAATAAAATTTTACTGCAATCCATGAATGAAGAAATTAAATTATACCGAAACTTTAAGAAAACCAGAAATTTACTTTTGTATGCTTGTGCTGTCAACATTCTATTAGCGATTATGCTTTTATACGGCATAGGAACTTTTGATGGAATATTTAAAATAAAACTATCCATTGCTTCTGGTGCTATTCTTTTGATAATGTTTGTTTTGTCATTTAAAATGCTTGCCAGTATAAAAGATAAGTCTCCATTGATTCAAATAGATTCAAATGTTTTTTCTGGGAGAACAACACCTGTAGCAAAAGCTTTTGGAAGGATAGAATGGCAAGATGTTACCGATTTGCAATTAAAGAAGGTTGGAGGCGATACTTTGGTTGCCATAACAATTGACAATGTATCGAAATATGACGGAAAGGTTTCTAAATTTCTTTGGAAAATGGCTTATGACGAGCAAAATTCGAAATTGAATATAATGTATTCGGCTTCAGAAATTGAAATTAATGCAGATGAATTGTATAAGCTGTTTTTAAAATACTGGAAAAAATAAAAATAGTCTGTTATAAAATTTAAAGAGCCACTTTAGTTAAGCGGCTCTTTTGTTAGTTCTAAATGCAAAATCGGATAGGGTTTGCCACAGCCGTCTAAATCAGAGGTAGATTTTACTTCAAATCCAAAATGCTTATAAAATGAAGTGGCTGTTTGGTTCTCTTTATTCACATCAACTTTTGAGATTTTAAGCTCATTAATTGCATACTGTAATAATCTCTTGCCAATTCCTTTTCCTATTTGGTCTGCTGTTACAAACAGCATTTCTAAGCTTTCATCATGAGTTCCGACAAAACCAATAATTTGTTGTTGATCATTTTTTATGCAGTACAATGAAACATTGTCAAAAAAGTTTGGAATAAGTTCTTTGTAAAATATAAAATCTTCAGGTTTTAAGAAGTCATGTGTTGCTTTTACAGAAGATTCCCAAACCGAAATCAATTCAGGATATTCTGTTTTGTTTACTTTTTGAATCACAGTCTAGATTGTTTAATTTTTTGATGACTGGCAAAAATAGTAATTTTATGTACTATTGAATTATTTTTTGCCTGCTGCCCAGAAAATAGAATTTCGAAGCAGGGTAGTGTATGCTTCGTTTTGGAATAATTCTGGCGCGTGTCCCATAAAAATATAAACGTTTCGTGAAGGAAACTTATCGTTTGTCCAGACTACGGGATGATCTCCCATTTTTATTTTTGAATCTGGCTGATAAGTAGATTCATCAACCGAAGCCAAAACATGAACATTGGGTCTCGGACTTTTGTTATAGGTATACCATTCTTCCTTTTGAATAATGAAATCAGAAGGAATTCCTTTAGTTACAGGATGAGATTTATCTTCTACATTTACTTTTCCGCTTGCAAAATCGGGTATGTAATTCACAAATCTGATTCCGCCCATAAAATCAGAAAACCATTTCCACATTGGATATCCATCAAACTCTCCAAGCAAAGTAGCATGATGCAAACCAACCCATCCGCCTTTTCCGCCGTTCATATATTTCTGAAATGCCTGCATTGATTCTTTGCTCCACGTATAAGGTGGATAGTCTAATTGTATAAAAACTTGATATTGTTTTAAAAGATTTTCATTGATTGTTTTGGTGTTTTCGATATAGTCAATGGTAAAACTGCTGTCGATGGCGAGTTTGTTTAGCCAAGGTTTTGCGGCTTTGGTAAATGGAAGATGATGTCCGCCATTTTCATATAAAACTAAAGCTTTAAAACGTGATTTTTTTTGTTTTTGAGCCAGACAGTCCTGCTGAAAGAAACAACTTAAAATAAGTAAAATGAATGCTAGTGAATTTTTCATGGAAATAATTTAGTAAATCGAATTAATTTACGGTTCAACAATTGCAGTTATTGCCTGTAAAAACCATGCTGAGTGCGGAATCCATTGTTCGGTCCAGCGCCATTCATTGCCTTTGTCTTCCATTTTAAAATCGATTCCAGAACCGTCTCCATTTCCATCTTTCCCCGTAATACCGTTAGAAATACCGCCTTTTTCAGATCCGTGGCCGTAATTAGAATGCATATATGGAACATTGTTCTCGCCAAATTTGTACAAAAAACATATAGAATACGGATTGCAACCTAAAATCCATGATATTTGCTGTGACGCATATAAATCTAGCGATTTTTTTGTGGCGTTGTTTTTTTGTAGTGAAATGCTTTTTCCGCCTTCTATCGCTGCTGTAGCCAATGAAGCCAATCTTGCATTTTCGCCTTGCCACCACCAGCCAGTTTCATTATCATGCGGAATAAAAAATCCGTCTTGCATTTTATCATTAAATAAAAAACTTTGCCTAGCGTAACCAAATGGATTAGTGACATTGTTGGTAACGGCTAAATTGTATTCCAAAGCTTTTTTGATAACATTTTCTGCCGCAATTCTTTCTTTACTGTCAGATTCTTTTTTCAGATATCTGGTTAGTGCTACAATAGGTAAACCAGCATCGGCTGCATGCCAAAACGGACGATTTGCATCATTACTTCTAAACCAACCTTTGTCTGTCATTCGGTTTTCAAGTTTATGAGCCCATTTTCTGGCTTCGTCTTTATAAAAATTTTCATTCGTGGTTATCCATAATTCTGTGGCCGCCATCAAAGCACAATAATCATCTATGATGTTTTCTTTTCCGTCATCATCATATTTCGTATTATTAATTAAAAGGTGTGCATAAGCTCTTTTCGCTCCGTTTAGATATTGTTTTGAAGTGAAATCACCGTTTTTATTCCATTTTGAAATTCTGGCAAGTGACGCGATTGCCATTCCAGCGCCTTCGCGAAAAGCAGATTGATATTCGTCAGTAGTAACGCTATTGGCTTTTAATCCAACAATTCTTCTTGCTGCGGGGTTTTTGTCAAAATAGCTAAATACTATCATATAAAAATAATCTTCATCAGAAAGACAGCGCATCATATAATCGGCTCCCCAAATGGCTTCGTTATCGAGAGAATCTTTTATTTTCCAATGTACGAGCTTTTTTGAAATGCTTTCGGATGTGTTTATAAGTGACCAAGTTACCAAAGGGGTCTGTTGCGGAGATACAAAATTAGCGTAGGCTAAATGCGAAAAATACTTGCTCACATCTCCAGATGCATCGCACCATCCGCCATGAACATCTACTTTTTTTGTGCTTCCAAACAATAACATGTTTTTGTCAGCTTCCAGTTCTTCGGGAGTGTTGGCTCTTTGTTTGTTATAATAGTGTACAATAGAAGAAATGGTTCGTTTTGCCAATATATCTTCTTCAATTGAAAAGCGGGCAGAAGTATAAATTTGATCTGCAATTTTAAATGATACTTTGTAGTTCCCTGGTTTTTGAAAAGAAGAAAAATCGGCTTTGTAATAAAAGTTACCCAGTTTCCAGTCGTCGACACTTTCTTCTTTTCCAATTTTAGACGTGAAAACTGTTTTTCCAGAATCAGCATCTATAATGTCAAAAGTTGAATTCAAAAGACTGCTTTGATGTTCAATAATAGCAATTTTTGGGCTTTTTGGATCAAAGCCAACTTGATTTACATGGATGATAGTTTTGCTATAAGCTGAAATAGAAAAGAGCAAAACTATTAAGACGCATCTTAGTTGTTTTCTAAATTTTAGCATGGTTTTTTATTTTTTTCGCTTGTAGAAAGAGCAAATTACAAAAAAGGGCCATTTTTTCTTAGCCGAATAGTTTAAGGCTGAAAATAGAAAATTTGCTATACAAACAAATTTTATAAGGGTTTATGCTGTATTTGGAAAACCTATGATGTGTATTTGATGTGATTTTTATGAAATGATTAGGACTTTTTTAATTCATTATCCTTTTCACATTTTCCATTTGATTAAAGCATCTAGAATGTATTTCAAGACCTTCTATATACTGTTCGAGGCTCATTCCGTATAAATTTGGAATGTTTTCTAAATTGTTTTCGTTTGAGGACGAGATCTTAAATTGGTTTTGAAAAGATTCGGAAAGGTTATTTTCTTTTTGGTTGTTATGATGAGTTGTCATAAATGGCTTTGGTTGAAATGGTTGTAGTATGTTTTTAAGATTGCGAGGTTAAAAGTTTTATTTTTTCTATTGCAAGTTTATTCTCGTTTGCAACTTCTACTAATGCAAGCAAAATGTCGTTTCTGAGTATGGTTTTATTTCTGACGTTTCGAATTAATGATTTACTTGGAGCAGGCTGCCCTTTTTTTACGATACAAGCAATTGTAAGATCCACATATGTAACGGGTAAATGCTTATCTATAAATTCATAAGCTTTTTTATTGTGAGAATTATCTTCTTTAAAATTGCTATTATTGATTAATTTTGACATATATTTGCTAATAATTATTTGTATGTATTTTATTACGTGTAAATGTAAGAATATTATTATATTATTTATTCTTTTTTATGTTAAAAAATATATTATAGCTATATTTTGTTTGAATTTTAATAATGATGTATCACGAGAAACTAAGTAAATTCTTTAAGGATAAAGGATTAAAGCAAAAGGAAGTAGGGGCAATTTTGGGATTTAGCCCTGCAATGATTGGAAGATATTTGCACGGAACAGCTAGTATAGGTTCTGAGTTTATTATTAGCTTAAGTAAAAATTTTCCAGATGTGGATTTGAATGATCTTTTTGCCGATGAGCAAAATAAGGTTAATGAAGTTGGGCCAGTGTACGAGAAGCAGAATATCTTGAATGACTTACAAGAAATTGAAGGTCGTATTCATAATATTCGCCTTCGTCTGGCAGACAAAAAGTTTGAGGAATGATAGAATGTTTTCCAAAAAGTATCTAACAATTTAAAATGTCACAGTATTAATTAAACCGCTCTTTTTGAGTGGTTTTTTTGTTTAAAATACTCCTTTTTTATTTAAATCTACGCTTACAGTTTAAGTTTTTTTTTACTAAATTTGATTAACAATTTCTAGCAGTAACCAATATGGAAAAATTAAAACGACCGGTTTATGTTAAACCAGGAGCAGATGATTTTTTTAAAAAGATGCGTTTAGAAGTGAATGAAACGGTCTTAAAAAACTCGTCTTTGTATGTATTAAACGTTGTGAAGTCTTTAGGGCTTCTGGCAGTATTTTTTTTGTTCTACGCCTGTATTTTAATTTTCGGAAACCAGACACCTTTTTTATTTCTTTTTTACATTTTGTCTGGAATTACAATGATCGTTTTGTTTATAAATGCTTTTCATGATGCTGCACATGGAGCTTTGTTTAAAAAGCCAAAGCATAATGAATGGTTTTTATATGTTTTAGAACTCTTCGGGAGTAATCACTGGCTTTGGATGCGACGCCATATAAGTCTGCATCATGCGTATCCAAACGTACCAGATTGGGACGTGGATATCAAACAGAGCGATATTATTAGAATATTTCCAAATAGTCCGCTGTTTAATTATCATAAGTATCAGCACATTTACATGTGGTTTATTTATCCTTTTTACAGCCTCAATTGGCTTTATATTAGAGATTTTAAAGATTTCTTTGGAACTAAGGATAATTATGTAAAGAAAGTAGTAGATAAAATTCCGAGGCAAGAAGTGTATAGACTGTTTGCTGCTAAGATCATCAATCTTGTTTATTTGCTTTTTATCCCGATGATGTTGTTAAGTCAGCCTTGGTATATGGTGCTTTTTGCGTGGCTGTCAATGCATTTATGTGGTAGTGCGCTTGGCGTAGTGGCATTGGTTTCAACTCACGTTGACGAAGATGCTCATTTTCCGCATGCGGATGAAGACGGAAATCTTTCCGATACTTGGGTGATGCACCAAATGATTGTGACTAAAGATTTTAGTACAGAAAGCAAATTGGCTAATTTTCTTTATGGCGGGTTTACACACCATGTAGCGCATCATCTTTTTCCTGCAGTTGGACATACCTATTATCCTTATATTACGCCAATTATAAGACGTTATGCAGAGGAATACGGTCTGCCTTACACATCATATCCATTTTATCATGCTGTTCGATCTCATTTTAGAATGCTGAAAGACAAAGGTATAAAAGAGAATATTTTAGTTACAGGAGAAATATAGTTTTCAAAATATTTAATAAAAAAAGCGGTTTTTAAGCCGCTTTTTTTATGATCGTAATTATTTTTTAATTTCTGTATTCTCTTTTTTGATATTTAGATCTTTCAAGAAGTTACCATTTATTTCAATCTCAAAATTATCTTCTTTAAAAATGGTCAGTTTTGATTCTGAAAATTTATAGACGTTGATTTTATTGTTTTTAACGTCAATGTATAAATCATAAGAATAGGTGCCACAATCGTGCTGCTTACAACCCCAAGCATGGAGTATATTATCTTGTTTTTCAAAAGGGGTCTCGGTATTCCAGTTTTTTACCATTTGATCGTAATCAGATCCTAACAATTTTTTTAATCTCGGAGCCAAACTGCTTTTAGTTAAAAACTGTGTTCCAACGACACTTTTATCTACTAAATTATATAAAGTATCGTTCGGATTTATAGTAATGCTGTCTGTCTTTAAAGCCTCAGTTTTTATAGATGTGGAATCTGTTGTAGGAACTTCTTTTGCAATGTCTTTTTTGCATGAAAACAAGATTAAACTGCTAGCAATAACTATTGAAATGTATTTGGTTCTATAATTCATAATATAACTGATTTTAGAATGAATATTTTAGTTGAAAAGTTGTAATGGTCTAATTTTCATAAAGATATTAAAAATAATGTTTGTTTTGAAGTAATGTATGACGGGTTTTGAATTGAAAAAAATAAACTTAAAAATTTAAGATATTATCATAAGAACCAATTTTTAAGATTTTTTGTTTAACTTCAATTTTTAAAATTGTCTTACAATGAATCATACTTTCAAAATTTTAGTCTTTTTTCTTTTAGGAATAGGTTTTTTACAAGCTCAGAATGAAGTTTACATTTCTCCTGCAGAAGTTAAGATTTCTGATACTGCGTTTGTAAATCTAAGAGATTATAGCAATGATTTTGTTTATGATATGAAATATGCCACAGATGATAATTTCTTAAAAACTAAAGTTTATGATTGCGCTGAATGCATGCTTCGTTTAAAAACTGTAAAAGCCTTGATTGCGGCCAATAAGGATTTTTTGAAGAAAGGCTACAGAATCAAATTATATGATTGTTATAGGCCTTTAGATATTCAGAAAAAAATGTGGGAGATTGTATCGGATCCTATTTATGTGGCAGATCCAAAAAAAGGCTCCATTCATAACAGAGGAGGAGCCGTAGACATTTCTTTAGTAGATATAACAGGAAAAGAAGTCGATATGGGAACTTCTTTTGATTTTTTTGGAATTATGGCGAGTCATAATTTTAAACAGCTTTCAAAAGAAATTCTTTCTAATAGAGCTTATTTAAAAAAGACCATGATTAAAAATGGTTTCAACTCTTTTGATTCTGAGTGGTGGCATTATAATTTAAAAACAGGTTTAAAAGATAAAGTATCCAATCAGAAATGGAAATGCGATTAAAAATTACTCGACGCACCTGATATTGTCCATAAAATAAGTATTCGGATTAGTCACTTTTCCAGTTAGTTCCGAGGTAAGTTCTCGTTTTACGATATAATCTTCGGTATTCGTAAGATATTTAATTCGCATTATTGAAATTGGAGATTTTTTCAACTCTTCATAATTGTCTTTCATAAACATAAAAATCCCAGTATTGATTCGGTTGTCAAAACCTTTGTCATCACGAACAAGTGTACCGCAATTTTCTTGATTAATGTGCATTAGAGTTACAATTTTTCCGTTTTCTAATTGCAAGAATATTTTCGAGTTTTTATCAAAACAATTTGCCTTAATAAAATCTTTGCTTTTTTGGATAGATTGAAGGTTTAATGTAGGCAAACCATCAGTTTGTGCTAAAGAGAAGAAAATATAATTAAAGCTTCCGCCAAAATATTTTTCACTCATTAAATATTCATTTGTTACTTTATAAGATCCGATAGAATCATTTACATTGACACTATATTCACATGGTTTTTGGGCAAATGCGGTAAAGGTTAATAAGAAAAGAGTTAGTGTAATTAATTGTTTCATTGTGTTAGATTATTTTGGTGCAAATTAAAACTATTTTGTTATCTTTTACATCTGTCGTAAAAAAACAATACAAATTACCTCCGTTTTTTATTTTCCATTTTTTTCTAATGTTTTCTACAGTTTCAGGAAAATTACGAGTAGTGACATTAGCTTGTTTATTGGCTAGTTCATTTTTCATTTCGTTTTTGTTGTACGAAATGACTTTTTGAACCTCAAATTTTCTTCCTGGAAAATCAATTAAATGGTCTGAAGTATATAAATGCGAATGTTTATGCAGTTTATTGATATGAAAAGCTGAGCTAACTTCATCAAAACCGCCAGATTTCATGATAGCGGCATTGGGCTCGTAGAGATATTGCTGAGGCAAACCATAAGAATGCGATATTGTTTCGCTTCCTAAAACAAATTCAAAAGTTTCTATTCTTTCTTTTAAGATGTTGGACGTTTTTAAAGTTATTTCGCCTGTATATCCTTTGTGAATTTCAAAAAGCAGTTCTTTAACTTCGTTTTCTAGAGCAATGATGTGAATGTTCTTTACATTTTTTAATTCTGATAATCCTGCTGAAATATCCAGTAAAGGAGCAGTCTTGATTAAAATCGAATCTGATTTTTGAAAATAAAAATCAAGCAATTCAGGAACATTTGGCAGACAGTCTTTCAGCATAAAGACTTTGCCTTTGCTGTCATTTCTTCGTGAAGGATCGATATAAATCCAGTCAAATTTTTGATTGGTTTCTTCTAAAAAATGAGTCGAATCGCCAGCATGAAAAACGCAATTTTCAACTTGCAATTTTTTAAAATTGTTTGAAACAATTGCAGATAATTCTTCATTTATTTCGCAATGTGTTATCGATTTAAATTTCTTAGAAAAATAATAATCGTCAACACCGTAGCCACCCGTTAAATCAATAAGAGATTCTCCAGCTATTAAAGAAGCTTTGTAAGATGCAGTTTTTTCTGAAGAAGTCTGTTCTACAGAAATCTTGCTTGGATAAATAATGTTTTCGGTAGCAAACCAAGTAGGAAGTTTTTCCTTTGCTTTTGTTCGGGCTTCAATTTGATTTAAAATTAAAATCCAATCCACTTCAGGAAACGGATTTTTCTGCAGCGCCAATTTTGTTATATCTGCACTGTTATTTTGAATTATATATTCTTGAATTTCTGGATGCAAAATAGGATTGTTCAAAACTAAATTCTTTCGGTTAATACGGAGACGATTTTATTGTCTGGAAAAAATTCTTTTAATATTACTTTAATCATTGTAAATGCTGGAATTGCGATTATCATTCCCACAATTCCAAATGTAATACCGCTGATTAATATGACTAAGAATATTTCTAACGGATGCGAATTTACGCTTTTTGACGAAATTATTGGCTGGCTGATGTTATTGTCAATTGCTTGAACTACTAAAAAGCCTATAACAACATAAATAGTTTTTGGTAAGATTTCAGATTGAAAATCTTGTCCAATCATGCTGATCATGGTTAAAATTGCAGCCAAAGTTGTTCCAATAATTGGTCCTAAGTAAGGAATGATGTTTAGAATGGCACATAAAAAGGCAATTACGAAAGCATTTTTATTTCCGAAGATTAGCAATACAACAAGATAAAGAATAAATACGACAATTAATTGTAGCAAGAGACCAATAAAATATCGGGTTAATAAGTGATTAATTTTTGTTATTGAATTCAAAATTTTATCCTCATTCGAATCAGGAAGAATTCTTCTTGCTTGATCTTTAAAAATTTCCTGATCTTTAATGAAAAAGAAAGTAATAAAAAATACAGATACCAATCCCATTCCCATGTCGGCCATAAAATTGATAATCGAATTTATAAAGCCAGTGAAATAACTGAAATCTAAGAATGATGTAATTTTAGAATCTTTTATAATTTTATTTAAGTCAATATGCTGAATATTAAAGTATTCTTCAAGATGGGTTTCTGTTTCCATAAATTTAGCCTGAAGATGCGCTGTGTCTAAAAGTGCTAGATTATTTGCTTGAGAAATAATTAAAGGGACAAACAATAATATGAAACCCACAATTAAAAAAATGAAAAAGATAATTGTAGTTGTGGCCGCCAAAGAATTGTTGAATTTTAATTTGTTTTTTAAAAACAAGACCATCGGATTTGCAATTAAACACAATATTAGCGAAATGCATAAGTAGACGATTACTGTTTGGATTTCATATAAAAAATATAAAACGATGCCAATTATTAAGATTGTGGCTAAAGCTCTTAATATTCCGTTTGAAATAGTTTTTGATGTGATCATGTTTAAAATTTAGACTATAAATATAGGAAAAAGCATTCTAAAATTTAGACATAAACAAAAAAAGGCGAGATGAAATCATCTCGCCTTTAATTAAGTTTTTTTTATTATGGTTGTGCAAAAGAAGCTCTAGCACCTCCAGTTGTAAAAATAGCAGCAATTCTATTTTTCTGACCTGTTGAGAACATGTACATAGCTGCGTCATCTACATAATCCATGTAGTTCATCGTCATTTCTACAGGTGTACCAGAGCAAGTGCTATAGTGTGGGTAAGCAGGAACTCCGTAGTTTGCTGTGTTATGAGTAGGAGTATCTGCAACAAGATCGCTTCCGCAAGTTGCGTCTCCCCAAATGTGACGTAAGTTCATCCAGTGACCAACTTCGTGTGTAGCTGTTCTTCCTAAGTTAAATGGTGCATTTGCAGAACCAGATAATCCGAAATAACGAGAGTCAATTACTACTCCGTCTGTTGCAGAAGAACCGCCAGGAAATTGTGCATAGCCTAAGATTCCGCCACCAATTGCACATGACCACATGTTTAATTTTGTAGTTGGAGAAGTTGGAGCAATTCCGCCCTGAGCTGTTTTTTTCATAGCGTCATTTGTTCCCCAAGAAGTTTTTGTAGTAGATTTTCTGATAACTTGATCTAAAACAAAAGTAATTCCAATGTTAGCTTTAACTCCTGCAAATAATGCTGGTACATTATTGTAGTCTGAGTTTAAAGCATTGAAATCTTTGTTTAAAACATCGATTTGTGATTGAATTTGTGCGTCTGAAATGTTTTGTGCAGCAGTTCTGTACAATACATTCACTACAACTGGAATTTCGATTTTACCATTTACCAAACGGCCAGTAAAATTTGAACCTGCGTGTTGTGCAGTAAAAGTTTCGATTTCATTCATTCTAATTGCCAATGTTGGATCGGCTTTCAACTGAGCTTCTAAAACTTCTTGTGTTGCACAACCTCTTCTTGAAGCAACGCTCGCATCTGCATTAGCAGAATCAGATTGTTCATTTTGACAAGCAAACAGCATTAATGCTGCAAATGTGGTAATAATAACTTTTTTCATAATAAATTGGGTTTTTTGTTATAAAAATGTTGATTAGTTGAATAGTGCGACAATTTTATAACAAAATACCTTTTTCGCAAAATATTAGAAAAGAAATTTTGTGAGAAATTTTACAATCCCTTACAAACAGTGATTCCTACAAAAATTAACATTAAAAAATTATTAAGTATTTTCTTTCTTTTATATTTTTAGAATGTATTTCGTCGTGATTATCTGTCGTTTGACGATAACTTTTACTTTAAAATTCAGTAAAAATTTAAAAGAAATTTTTCAGAGTTCGAATTTTTACAGCGAAGTAATTTCGTAAAGCGCTATGCTAGCAGCCTGTACCACATTCATACTGCTGTTTTTGCCAAACATAGTAATATGCACAATTTGGTGCGAGAGTTTTAGAAGTTCTTCTGAGATTCCGTTAATTTCACTTCCAATCAAAAGAGCGATTTTTTTATCGAAAGGAATCATAACTTCTTTTAAAGGTTTGCTGTTTGAAGTAATCTCTAAGGCAATAATTTCAAAATTATTATCAGTCAAATAGGAGTGAAGCTCACTATAATCTTCAATTACAGAATGAGGCACATAAAGATGTGTGCTGCGAGAAGTTTTATTGATTTTACGAGGTGTAAGGGGAATATCTTTTCCAAAAAAGACTATGTTTTCAACTCCGAAAGCCTCAGAAATTCGGAACAAAGAACCAATATTCTGCTGAAAGTAAATATGATCGCATACCAAAGTAATGGGAAACGTTTTTCTTTCAAATTGATTTTCTTCGTGAGTTAGCTGCACTTTCTATAATTTAATTGGTAAAAATATAATTGATGATATTGGCACCCATTTTAAGGGCTTTGTCTCTTACGTTAGCAGGATCGTTATGGACTTCGGCATCTTCCCATCCATCACCCAAATCACATTCGTAAGTATAGAGTAAAACCAGTTTATTGTCTATAAAAATCCCAAATGCCTGCGGGCGTGTTCCGTCATGCTCGTGAATTTTTGGCAATCCGTTAGGAAATGGAAATGGCTTTTGAAAAATGGGATGGTTTGCCGGAAGTTCTACTAAATTATTATTTGGAAATATCTTTTTGATTTCTTTTCGAATAAACTGATCCATTCCGTAATTATCATCGATATGCAGGAAACCTCCGGCTGTCAAATAATTTCTCAAATTGGTTACATCAGCATCGCTAAAAACTACATTTCCGTGTCCCGTCATGTGCACAAACGGATACGAAAACAAATCTGGATTGCTTGGTTCTACTGTCGAAGGTTTGTTCTTAATGCGGGTATTAATATTCGCATTGCAAAAACTGATTAAATTTGGCAAGGAGGTTGGATTTGCATACCAATCGCCGCCACCGCTGTATTTAAGCAAAGCGATTTCTTGTGAAAAAGAAGAAATTGAAAAAAGTAATAATAAATAGAATATTTTTTTCATGTTAGTTTTAAATATCGTGTTCTTCGCATTTTGTCATTTCGACGAAGGAGAAATCTCCACAAGTAGCTCGACAAAGATTAGTAGGTTTTAATGATAAAATTGTATAGTAATTATTCATTAAAAAAAACAACGCTATGGCAAGCGACAACGGCAGCTGTTTCTGTTCTCAATCGCGTGTTTCCTAAAGTTACAGGTTTGTAATTATTCTCTAATGCCAACGCAATTTCTTTCTCAGAAAAATCGCCTTCTGGACCAATTAAGATGGTTACATCTTCATTTGGTTTTAAAACTTCTTTCAAAGACTTTTTATCGGTTTCTTCGCAGTGAGCAATTAATTGAAGACCATTTTGTTTTTGTTTCATGAATTCTTTAAACGAAATTGCTTCATTCAATTTTGGAAGAAAGGTTTCGTTGCACTGTTTCATTGCCGAAAGAATGATTTTTTCAAAACGATCGCGATTAATTACTTTTCGTTCAGAACGGTCGCAGAAAATCGGTGTAATTTCTTGAATGCCGATTTCGGTAGCTTTTTCCAAAAACCATTCAAAACGATCATTCATTTTGGTTGGCGCGACGGCCAAATGAAGATGAAATTTTGGCTTCTCGGCATTTTTTATCGAAAGGACTTCAACGGTGCATTTATTGTCTGAAGCCAATGTAATTTGCGTTTCAAATAATAGTCCTGAGCCATTTGTAACATGCAGAATATCTCCATCTTTTTTTCTGAGAACTTTTATTATATGACGGCTTTCTTCTTTATCAAAAGAAAAACTTTGAGTTGTCTCGTCGATATTCGGATTAAAAAATAACTGCATGATTAAAATTCGATTCTGGCTTTAGAAACCACAGAAGAAGTTTCAAAACGATTAGATAAGTATTTTTGGTATCCTACAATTCCTATCATTGCAGCATTGTCTGTTGTGTATTCAAATTTCGGAATAAAAGTTTTCCAGCCATATTTGCTTTCCGCTTCCTTCAAAGTATTTCTAATTCCTGAATTTGCAGAAACCCCACCGCCAATAGCGATTTGTGTAATTCCAGTTTCTTTTACAGCCAATTTTATTTTATCCATCAAAATTTCGATAATCGTATGCTGAATAGAGGCGCAAATATCATTTAGATTTTCTTCAATAAAATTCGGATTCTGTTGTTTGTTTTTTTGAATGAAATATAAGATAGCGGTTTTTAATCCAGAGAAACTAAAATCTAATCCCGGAACTTTCGGTTTTGTAAAAGGAAATGCTTTTGGATTTCCTTCCTTCGCATATTTATCAATCAAAGGTCCGCCTGGATAAGGAAGTCCAAGAATTTTAGCACTTTTATCAAATGCTTCGCCTACAGCATCGTCTGTAGTTTCTCCGATAATTTCCATATCAAAAAAACTATTCACTTTTACAATCTGAGTATGTCCTCCGCTAATCGTTAAAGCTAAAAAAGGAAATTCAGGTTTGTCGTAGCCTTTTTCATCAATAAAATGAGCCAATATATGAGCATGCATGTGATTTACAGCAATTAACGGCACATTTAAGGCTAGTGATAGTGATTTACTGAATGAAGTCCCCACCAATAAAGAGCCCATTAGTCCTGGCCCTTGTGTAAATGCGATTGCGCTTAACTGTTCTTTTTGTACATTTGCTTTACGAAGTGCAGCATCTATCACTGGGACAATATTCTGCTGATGCGCTCGGGAAGCCAATTCGGGAACAACACCTCCGTATTGATTATGAATTAATTGATTGGCTACAACATTTGACAATACTTTGTCGTTATGTAAAACCGCGGCAGCAGTATCATCGCATGAACTTTCGATGGCTAGAATAAAAACCTCTGGATTTTGCATATAAAGGCACAAATTTTGAATTATATTTGACAAATCAAATGAATTTATCTCTTTGATTTAAGCAGTGCCCCAAAATTAAAGAATTTTTATCAAAAACAGCCGTTCTTTGTCTGTTCAAAATAAATTTAAAAGAAACTAAAATTAAAGAAGCTATCAAAAAAGTAAAGAAAATAATATCTAGAACCCTAATTGGGTTGATTTTACTTTTGTTAGCATTGGCTATCATACTCTCTCTTCCTGTGGTTCAGACACAGATTGCTAATTATGTTACCAACAGATTAAATGAAGATTACAAGGTTAATATTAACGTTGAAAAAACGGCAATCAATATTTTTGGTGGAGTAAAATTGAAGAAAGTGACGATTTTAGATCATCATAAAAAAACGATGATTTATTCGGATATCATCACTACCGATATTGCCAGTTTTAGTAGGCTTTTAGACGGAGATTTAATTTTTGGAGATTTACGTTTGACAGGTTTGATTTTTAATTTAAAAACCTACAAAGGTGAAGACGAGAATAATATCAATAAGTTTATCCAAGCTTTTGAGGTAGAAAATACGCCTAAGAAAAAATCAACGAAGCATTTTTTGTTGACGGCCAAAAACGCTTACATCGAAAAAGGAAGATTTTCTGTTGTTGATGAAAATAAAACGACTCCTAAGTTTCTGGATTTTACAAAATTAAATGCGTATATCAGTGAGTTCAAGTTGTATGGGCCAGATGTAAATACAAACATTCATAGGTTTTCATTTATGGATCATCGCGGTTTGTATGTTTCCAATTTTGCAGGTAAATTCAGTTATACCAAAAAACAGATTAAAGTCGAAAATCTGGCTATAAAAACCAAAAGATCTTCAATTTACGGCGTAGCCATTTTAAATTATAAACCTTCAGATTTTCTTGATTTTACAGATAAAGTTCGATTTGATGTTTTAATAGATTCATCTTCTATTGCTACCAATGATATTCGCCATTTTTATGATGGTTTGGGTAAAAATCAACATTTTAAACTAAAAACTAAGTTAGACGGGCCGTTGAACAATATGACGCTTACAGGATTGAGACTAAGCGACACAAACGGATCAAAAATTAACGGAACAATCAATTTCAGAAATCTTCTGGGCAGCAAAGAGCAGAAGTTTTCTATGGATGGAAAGTTTAGCAAACTGCTTTCTAGTTATGATGATTTGGTGGTTTTACTTCCAGGAGTTTTAGGTAAAAGGCTTCCGAAAGAAATGAAGCGGATCGGTAAATTTAATATTGTCGGAAAAGCTAAAGTTTCAACTATAGCATTAGAAACTGCTTTTAAAATTGCCACAGATGTCGGAAATGGAGAAGTTGATCTTCATTTGAATAATATGGATTTTATTGATAAGGCTTCTTATTCTGGAAATATTATCTTAAACAATTTTGATGTAGGCGCGGTTTTAAATAGAAAAGATATTGGAAAAACTACTTTGAATCTTGATGTAGATGGAGTTGGTTTTACTGAGAAATATTTGAATACCGTTATTAAAGGAGACATCTCGAAACTAGATTACAATAAATATACCTATAATAATATAGTAGTAAACGGAAATTTCAAACTTCCTTATTATAAGGGACAAATTGCGATAAACGATCCGAATTTAAATTTAAATTTTGATGGTTTGTTGGATTTGAGCAAAAGAGAAAATCGTTACGATTTTCATATTAACGTTGAAAACTCAGATTTAAGAAAGCTTAAATTTATAAACGATTCTATTTCACATTTTAGAGGAGATGTCGTAGTTCAATTAACTGGAAATTCTATTGAAAACCTTCAGGGAGATATTTTTATAAACGATGCTGAATATCAGAATCCTAAAACAACTTATGTTTTTGATCAAGTCAATCTAAACTCAAGTTTTGATGCTGACCGTTTAAGGACTATTACAGTTAGTTCAAATGATGTTGTAGACGGAAAAATTGTCGGTAAATTTAGATTTGATCAATTGGATAAATTGGTTATGAATTCTGTAGGTAGTTTGTATACCAATTATAAACCTTATAAAGTTAGAAAAGGGCAATTCCTGAATTTCAATTTCCGTGTTTACGATAAAGTAGTCGAAATGCTTTATCCAGAAATAAACATTGATTCGTCGACAGTTGTACGAGGAAAAATAGATTCAGATTTGCAGGAGTTTAAATTCCGTTTCAGATCTAAAAAAATTACGGCAGATAAAAACACATTTGATAATATACGCATTAACATTGATAATAAAAATCCGCTTTATAATGCTTATGTCGAATTAGATAGCATCAAGACTCCTTATTATAAGATACGTGATTTTAATTTGATTAATGTTACGGCAAAAGATACACTTTTTGTTCGTTCGGAGTTTAAAGGTGGAGATAAAGGCGAAGATTATTTTAATCTCGATTTGTTTCATACAATTGATAAGAACAAAAACAATATTGTCGGAATCAAGAAATCTGAAATGAAGTTTAAGGATTATATCTGGTACTTAAACGAAGATGCTGAAAAAGACAATCAGATTGTTATCGATCAGTATTTTAAAAACTTTACATTTGATAATATTGTTTTATCTCATGAAAGCCAGAAAATTGATTTAAACGGAGTTATAAAAGGAAAAGATTATAAAGATCTTGTGTTGACTTTTGAAGATGTTGACATCAATAAAATTACGCCCGCAAATTCCAAATTTGTATTTAATGGTAATTTGAATGGAAATGTCAATTATAAGCAGAATAAAAATGTTTATCAGCCCACGGCATCCATAAAAATTGATCATCTTGTCATGAACAATACAGAATTGGGTACGCTTAATTTTGATATTTCTGGAGATGAATCATTTAGAAAATTTACGGTTAACTCCTCAATCCAGAACGGTTTTACCGAGTCGTTTAGGGCTAACGGAACTTTTGCTATAGAGAATAAAGAAACCATAATGGATATGAGTCTTAAACTGGAAGGATTTAATCTGGCTACTTTAGGAACGATAGGCGGAGATGTTTTGTCAAATGTGCGAGGTTCTGTTTCTGGAAATGCTTCTGTTATCGGAAATTTGAAGAAACCCGAAATCAACGGACGTTTGTATGTTGAAAAAGCCGGAATGACAATTCCGTACCTAAATACCGATTACGAATTAAGCGATCGAACGGTTATTGATTTGACGAATGAAAAGTTCTTGTTTAGAAATAATCAATTAACGGATACGAAATACGGTACGAAAGGTTTGCTGAATGGAAGTATCGAACATCATAATTTTGGCGGTTGGAAGCTAGATTTAAATATTACTTCTAAACGTTTGGTGGCATTAGATACAAAAGACAGTGACGATGCCGCCTATTTCGGAACAGCTTTTATAAATGGAACAGCAAGCATAAAAGGTCCTGTAGAAAGTCTTTTTATTAAGGTAGATGCAAAATCTGAAAAAGGTACCGAGGTTAAGATCCCGATTAATAATGCGCAAAGTGTTGGAGAAAGCAGCTGGATCCATTTCGTAACACCAAAAGAGAAGTATAATCTTGAGAACGGAATTGTTGAAAAAACAAGAGATTATAATGGACTTGAACTGGAGTTTGATTTTGACATTACACCAGATGCCGAAGTTGAAGTTATTCTAGATCGAAATTCGGGGCATGGTATGAAAGGAAAAGGATATGGATCGCTTTTATTTAAAATCAATACTTTAGGTAAGTTTAATATGTGGGGAGATTTCCAAGCATACGAAGGGACTTATAACTTTAAATACGGTGGACTTATCGATAAAAAGTTTACCGTGAAAAAAGGAGGTTCGATTATATGGGAAGGAAACCCGATGCGTGCCCAGCTGAACTTGGAAGCAGTTTATAAAACGCAAGCCAATCCAGCAGTACTTTTAGATAATACTTCATCATTCAACAAAAAAGTTCCTGTAGAAGTGGTTATCGGTTTAAGAGGAGATTTAGCAAGTCCAGAACCTAATTTTGATATTCAGTTTCCATCGGTAAGTAACGTTTTAAAATCGGAGATACAATATAAACTGGATGATAAAGATATTCGCCAAACACAAGCTCTTTATTTGTTATCGACTGGTTCGTTTATGAGTACCGACGGATTTAGCCAGGGAGATTTCTCTGGAACATTGACAGAAACCGCTTCAAGTTTATTAGGAGGCATTATTAAGTCAGATAATGATAAAGTAAATATCGACTTAAACTACATTGCTGCAGATAGAAGGACAGGGCAGGAGGTTGACGGTCAGTTTGTGGCTAATATATCGTCTCAAATTAATGAAAGAATTACCATCAATGGGAAACTAGGAGTTCCGGTTGGAGGTGTAAATGAATCTGCTATTGTTGGAGATATAGAAATTTTGTATCGTGTAAATGAGGACGGAACAATGAACCTTCGTTTATTCAATAAAGAAAATGATATTAATTATATAGGACAAGGAATTGGTTATACGCAAGGTGTGGGTATCTCTTATGAGGTAGATTTTGATACTTTTAGTGAGCTTGTAAATAAGCTGTTTAAAAACCATAAAATAGAAAAAGCTGTAAAAAGTTCTTCTCATGATGATCTTCAAGACTCATATCTTCCTGAGTATATGAATTTCTCAAGTAAGAAAGATTCAGAAAAAAACAAGAAAAAAGCAAAAGAGGAGGAAGAGAAAAAGAAAAAGGAGGAAGAAAAGAAGAAAAAAGAACAGGAACATACACCAAGCAATAATCAAGGATTAATTCCTGACAACGATTATTAACACTTTGTTAAAAATAACCTTTTATAAAACCATTATTCTCATAATGGTTTTTTTTGTGGTAAATTTAGGCACTCTTTTAAAATTTTCCATGTGAGCGGGAAATTCTGATTTTTATAACACTTCATTAGGGTATTGTTAATTTTGACGATTTAATTAAAAAAATAGCGTTTTATTATTTTTAATGAAATTTTTTCCTAGAAAAAACTTATTAACGAAAACGTTTGAATTTAACAGATTTTATTAATTTATGATAATCGTAACCCGAAAAGTGCTGAATGTTTGCTAATTTTACACTTTAATACTTAAATAATGCCAAAAACAATAAAAAAAGTAGGTGTTCTTACCTCAGGAGGAGATTCACCTGGAATGAATGCTGCAATACGATCAGTTGTTCGAACTTGCGCATATCATAATATAGAATGCATCGGAATTTATAGAGGGTACCAGGGAATGATTGAGGGTGACTTCAAAGAAATGGGACCACGTAGCGTAAATAATATTGTAAACAAAGGTGGAACGATCTTAAAATCGGCTCGTTCAGTTGAGTTTAGAACCCCTGAAGGTAGAAAGAAAGCACACGAGAATCTTGTTAAGGCTGGTGTTGATGCTTTGGTTGTTATTGGTGGTGACGGAAGTTTTACCGGAGGATTAATTTTTAATTCAGAATTTGGTTTCCCGGTAATGGGAATTCCAGGTACAATTGATAATGATATTTATGGTACAAGTTTTACTTTAGGGTATGACACAGCGTTAAATACTGTTGTAGACTGTATCGATAAAATTAGAGACACAGCGAGTTCTCATAACCGTCTTTTCTTTGTAGAGGTTATGGGTAGAGATGCTGGTCATATTGCTCTTAATGCAGGTATTGGTGCAGGAGCAGAAGAAATCCTTATTCCTGAAGAGGATTTAGGTTTAGATCGTCTTTTAGATTCGCTTCAAAAAAGTAAAGCGTCAGGAAAATCATCAAGTATAGTGGTTATTGCTGAGGGAGATAAAATTGGTAAAAACGTATTTGAATTAAAAGATTATGTTGAAGCCAACCTTCCTGAATACGACGTAAGAGTTTCTGTTTTAGGACACATGCAGCGTGGTGGTTCTCCATCTTGTTTTGACCGTGTTTTAGCAAGCCGTTTAGGGGTAAAAGCAGTAGAATCTTTAATTGAAGGAAAATCTAATTATATGGTTGGACTTCGTGAAGATAAAGTGGTTCTAACTCCACTTGAGCAAGCTATCAAAGGAAAATCAGAAATTGATAGAGAATTATTAAGAGTGTCAGACATAATGTCTACATAATCAATATAAAAAGTTTAAAAAAGAAAGAAGTTTATTGTGAGGAAATTAGACTTTGAAATAGTGTAATAAAAACAAAAGCAAAAAATTTAGTAAAATGTCAAAAGTAAAATTAGGAATAAACGGATTTGGACGTATCGGAAGAATCGTTTTTAGAGAGTCTTTCAATAGAGATAATGTAGAAGTTGTTGCAATCAACGACTTGTTAGACGTAGATCACTTAGCTTATTTATTAAAATATGATTCAGTTCACGGTCGTTTCAACGGAACTGTAGAAGTTAAAGAAGGAAAATTATATGTAAACGGAAGAAATATCCGTATCTCTGCTGAAAGAAATCCAGCTGACTTAAAATGGAACGAAGTTGATGTAGATGTTGTTGCTGAATGTACTGGTATCTTCACTACTATCGAAACTGCAAGTGAGCACTTAAAAGGTGGAGCTAAAAAAGTAATCATTTCTGCTCCTTCTGCTGACGCTCCAATGTTTGTAATGGGAGTTAACCACGAAACTGCAAAAGCTTCTGATTTAGTTGTTTCTAACGCTTCTTGTACCACAAACTGTTTAGCTCCTTTAGCTAAAGTTATCCACGATAATTTCGAAATCGTTGAAGGTTTAATGACAACTGTTCACGCAACTACTTCAACTCAAATGACTGCTGACGGACCTTCTAGAAAAGACTGGAGAGGTGGACGTGCTGCTGCAATCAACATCATTCCTTCTTCAACAGGTGCTGCTAAAGCGGTTGGAAAAGTTATCCCATCTTTGAATGGAAAATTAACAGGAATGTCTTTCCGTGTTCCTACTGCTGACGTTTCTGTAGTAGATTTAACTGTAAAAGTAGCAAAAGAAACTACTTACGAAGAAATCTTAGCTGTATTGAAAAAAGCTTCTGAAAATGAAATGAAAGGTATTTTAGGATATACTGAAGATGCAGTTGTATCTCAAGATTTTATCTCAGATAAAAGAACTTCAATCGTTGATGCTGGTGCAGGAATCGGATTAAACTCTACTTTCTTCAAATTAGTATCTTGGTATGACAATGAGTACGGATACTCAAGCAAATTAATTGATTTATCTGTACATATTGCAGGTTTAAAATAATAATATATATTTTTGCAAAATCCCGTTACTTTTACAATAACGGGATTTTCTTATTTTGTTACTTCTATAATTAATGTAAAAAACACACTTTTAAATTAAAAATAGAAAAACCTAATTCCAAAAACTAAACAAATGAAATTAATAGTTGACAGTGGATCTACTAAAGCCGATTGGATTGCGATAGATGATAATGGAAAAGTATTATTCACAACACAAACTTTAGGATTAAATCCTGAAATTCTAGACGAGCCAGAAATCATTGAAAGATTGAATGACCGTTTTGATATCTTACAAAATAAAAAAAATGCTACGCATTTATTCTTTTATGGTGCCGGTTGTGGTACAGATAGAATGAAAGAGTGGCTGAAAAGAATTTTTCAAGAATATTTTTCTAACGCAATTGTAGACGTTCAAGAAGATACTTATGCTGCTGTTTACGCAACAACTCCAAAAGGAGAAGAAGCAATAGTGTGCATCTTAGGAACAGGTTCTAACTGCAGTTATTTCGATGGAAAAACATTGCACCAAAAAGTTCAATCTTTAGGATACATCGTAATGGATGATTGCAGTGGTAATGTTTTTGGAAAAGAACTAATTAGAAAATACTATTTTAATAAAATGCCTAAAGAATTGGCTGTTGAACTTGAAAAAGAGTACGACGTTGATCCTGATTTTATTAAAAACAAATTATATAAAGAACCAAACCCGAATGCTTATTTAGCAACTTACGCTAAATTTTTGATTAAGCATAAAGACACAGAGTTCTGCAGAAAAATCATTTTCAAAGGAATGAAATCTTTCGTTAAGAATTACATCAAACAATTTGATAACTGCAAAGAGGTTCCAGTACATTTTGTTGGTTCTATTGCATTTTATTTGAAAGATGAATTACAAGAGACATTTAACAAATATGAACTTCAATTAGGGAATGTTTTAAGAAGACCAATTGATGGATTAATTGCTTACCATGTCGCTAATCAATAGTTCTGGTTTTATGGAAATTGCCATTATTGCTCATGATGGTAAAAAAGCAGATTTGATTGATTTCTTAATCAAAAATGAAGCTGTTTTACACAATGAAAAAATAAGGCTTATCGGTACTGGTACTACTGGGGGGAAAGCAGAAGCTGCTGGATTTAAAACGCAGAGAATGCTTTCTGGTCCGCTGGGCGGCGATGCGCAAATTGCAGGAAGAGTCGCGGAAGGAATAACGAATATGGTATTCTTTTTCAAGGATCCTTTATCGAGCCATCCTCATGAAGCAGATATCAATATGCTTATTCGTGTTTGCGATGTGCATAATGTGCCGCTGGCAACCAATGAAGCAACGGCACAATTATTATTAGATGCTATTGCACTGCAATTATAGATATTTCTACATTAACATTTTTTGGCAGACAAGCCACTTGAACCGTTTCACGAGCTGGAGCGGTTTTTTCGTTAAAATAAGAACCGTAAACAGCATTTATTGCTCCAAAATTGTTCATGTCCATGATGAAAATAGTTGACTTTACAACGTTTTCAAAAGTCATGTTAGCTGCTTCAAGAATAGCGGCAATGTTTTTCATAACTTGAGTAGTTTCATCATTAATATTGTCTGTAACCAATTCTCCTGACTCAGGATTGATTGCGATTTGTCCAGAAGCATAAAGTGTATTTCCAGATAATACAGCTTGATTATAAGGTCCGATTGGAGCCGGAGCTTTCTCGGTAAAAATGATTTTTTTCATAATGAAATTATTTTGATTCGAAAGTAGTTTATCTGTTAGAAACGCTGCGTTTGTTCCATTTGATATCGCTAAGCATACCAGATTTAATTCCGATGAAGAAGTTCCAATTAGAATTTGTTCCCAACGGCTGCCAGTTAAAGGCCATTCTCCAGCTTAACAAGTCTCTTTCAAAACGGAATTGCGTAAAGGTAACTCCTTTTTGTACAAAATCGTAACCAGTTGAAACCCCAGCTTTCCATTTAGGAGTAAGGTCGGTATTAATAGAAACCATGATAGAGTTTCCAGAAATAGTATTTTCTCGTTTTACGTTTGAATAGGTTAACGAATACGCAAGCGTCATATCCCACGGAACTTTAGAATTAAAGAATTCTGTTATCACATCTTCTTTTTCAGGTTCATTAGCAAATTGGCTGTTGCGGCTGTCATTTAAATCGGTATTGGTTCCAAATAAATCATCGCTACGTCCACCGTTCCTCTGGCTTTGCGTGTTTTTTTCCTTTCCGGTTCCTTTATTCGAGAATGAGTAGTTTACAGTTACGTTTGCGCTAGTCATTCTAAATAAACTTCCGCCATTGTCAATGTTGAATTTATCAATTTTGTTACCTCCATTGTCAATCGCATATGGGTCTAATGTGGCACCAAAATTCATATTCATTTTATTATCAAAAAATTGGGTTCCACCACTAACCAATACAGGCTGCCATCCAAATGTTGTTTTTCCGTCAGCGTTGAAGTTATAGCTTGTACTGAAGTTTAAGTTGTTCAGCAGCATTATTTTTTTAGGCTCTGTTTTTGTGCTGTCTCGGTCTCTTACTTTTGCCTCAAAAGTATTGCTCAAAGCAAAACCAACAATGTTAGAATTCTCTTTTCCTGGAGCACCGTATAATCCGTTCTCGAATCTTGTGTATTCAGAAGTAATTCTTCCAGAAGCATCTACGGCATATGTGTCGTAATATTTCTCAAAACTTGGCGTATAAGCATAAGTTATGCTTGGGCGCATGACGTGTCGAATAGATTGGATTTTTTTATCAGCTCCAAAATTAAAAGTTCCGTAAATAGTAGTTCCTAAATTGGTGCTGAAATTATAAGTTCTAAAAGCATCAAAACCATTTACGGTCTTATTAATAGTTTGTCCGGCAGTAGGGTCGTAAACTTTTTGGATGGTTTTATTAACCCATGTTTCTTGATAAGTTGTTGAAGCTCCAGCACTAAAATATTTAAAAATTTTAAAGTTAGTGCTCAATGGTATAGTCTGTTGTAATCCTAACTGTGCATCATTAAACATTTGAGGTTTGAAAAACAACGAATCTTTTGTTTTGAAATAGTTTTTACCGCTTACGTTATATTGTAAGTTGATGTTTTTAATTAATCCTTTTTTTACCCCATTTTTCCCAACAAATGGATAAATACGATCAATACTTCCCTGCAAAGATGGAAGTGTCATAATAATGTCTTCTGTCTGAGTATTCTGGCTGTGCGTTGCAGATAATGAAATACGTGAGCCAGGAATTGTATTAAAAGTTTTATTATATGAAATCGAAGAGCTTAAGGTGTTGTTTAAGTTCGATCCAATGTTGGCTTGGTTGATAGATTGTTTGAAGTACTTACTACTACCCATGTTTACAGAAGCAGAGAAAGTAGAATTTGGATTTGATTTGGTGTCCTTAGAATGCGACCACTGAATATTGTAAATGCTTTGTTTTGAGTAATCAGGATAACCGCGCTCGCTGTTGATTAGATTTTCAAAACGGATATTGACGTTTCCTCTATACTTATACCGTTTTGCATACGCAGATTCAAATCGCATGGCGTAACTTCCGTTGGTGTAATAATCGCCAAGTACGGTTAAGTCATAATTATCGCTAAGAGCGAAATAATAACCTCCGTTCTGCAATGAAAAACCTCTCGTGTTAGAATCGTTGTAGCTTGGGATAATAATACCCGAAACGCTCTTTTCCTGACTCATTGGAAAATAAGCGAAAGGCAATGCCAAAGGGGTTGGAACGTCAGCAATTACCATATTGGTCAAACCCGTAATTACTTTTTTTCCTGGTATAAACTTAACTTTACTAGTCTGGAAATAGTATTCAGGATGATCTACATCTGTTGAAGTGGTAAAACGGGCACCTTTTAAAAAGTAAACCGAATCGTTTTCTTTTTTAGTAACTGCAGCCTTAATTTTAAATTCGCCTTGTTCTGTTCGAGAATTGTAAATTAAGGCCTTTTTGGTTTTAAAATTAAATCGGATAGAATCTGGTTGTACTTCGCTGGCTCCCTGTTTGAAATTAGGATATTGCGTTAAAACACCGGCAGAATCTTTAATCCTTCCTGCATAAACTTCATCTTTTTCATAATTAAGTACAATTATACCCGATTTTAATTCTACATCTTTATAGTATAATTCTGCTTCATTATATAGTGTGATCAGCTTATTTTTCTGGTCAATTTTAGCATAGTCTTTGGCCACATATCTAACTTTTCCGTCCAAAAAAGTCTTTTTTGGTTTAACAGTATCTAGTTTTATGGTGTCTTTAATGGCAACAGATTCTTTATCTGTTTGTTTTACAGCAGGTAAAGGCTTTTTTTTGTTTTTTATTTCTTGCGAATATAAATTACCACAACCTATAGTTAGGAAAAATGATATTAAAACGATATTAAATAAGTTTGTATGCAAAGGTTTAAATGCTATTTTTGTAAAATTATGGCTTGTTTTTTGACACGTCAAACTTACATATAATTTTTTGGCAAAAATAATCAATTCTAAAAATTATAACAGCTGCGTTTTATTAAAATTAACTTTTAGATTTATGAATGGAATTAACAAATTTAAAGTAATATTTGCTTTATTTCTAATGCTATCGTCTTTTTATGCTCATAGTCAGTCAAATGTATTTAAAGTGACACTTGACGCTGGACATGGAGATCATGACTTTGGAGCTGTGTACAGTGGGCGAATCGAAAAAAATATTGCTTTAGCTATTGTTTTGAAAGTGGGGAAGATTTTAGAGCTAAATCCAAATGTTAACGTAATTTATACTCGTAAAACGGATGTTTTTGTTGATTTGGTAGAAAGAGCCAATATAGCCAACAGAGCAAATTCAAATATTTTTGTCTCAATTCACTGTAACGCTAATAAAAATACTGCGGCTGATGGAACTGAAACTTACGTAATGGGTTTAAGTAAAGTGGCATCAAACTTAGAGGCTGCAAAAAAAGAGAACTCCGTAATTACATTAGAGAAAGATTACAAACGTAAATACGAAGGCTACGATCCAAATTCTCCAGAATCTATGATTGGTATGACCTTGATGCAAGAAGAATATTTGGATAATAGTATTACTCTGGCTACTAAAATCGAAGAGAACTTTGAAAAATTAGGAAAAAAACTTCGTCATGGAGGTGTGAAACAAGCGCCTTTTATGGTACTTCATAAAGCGTATATGCCTAGGGTTTTGGTTGAAACAGGATTTGTGTCTAATCCAACAGAAGGAAATATTCTTAATTCGGAAGAAGGTCAGGATGATATTGCAAGAGCAATTGCGGAAGCTATTTTAAGTTATAAAAGAGAATACTTTGGTTCAGGAACTGAGTCAGAGGATAGTCGGCCCATAAAAGATACTTCAACTAAGGCAAAACCAAAAGCAACCGCTCCAGTTGCCGTGGCAAAAAGTGCTCCAAAAGGAACGTTTTTTAAGGTGCAGCTTATTGCAAGCATTAAAAAAACACCATTAGAACCTAAAAACTTTAAAGGGCTTAAAAATGTAACGATGATCTACGAAAATAATATTTATAAATATTTCTACGAAGAAACTCCGAGTTATGAAACAGCCCAAAAATATTTGCAAGAAGCTAAAAGTAAAGGGTATGGCGCTGCATTTTTAGTGGCAACTAAAGATGGCGAAAAAATCAGTATTCAGGACGCGATTAAATAATAAGCGTAAGTTCGAATATTTATATTAATTTTGTACAAACACTTAGAATTTTGAAACTAACAAGAGAAATTAAAACGGCTATTTTAGTCATCGCATCCATTCTACTATTTATCTGGGGATATAGTTTTTTAAAGGGAAGAGACCTTTTTACTAATTATACAATATTATATGCTGAATATGATAATGTTGAAGATTTATCACCTTCAGCGCCAGTAACGCTTAACGGACTTGCGATTGGTAAAGTAAATAAAATTACAATTGATGAAGTTACAGGTAAATTATTGGTTGAACTTCAGCTTAAAACAGATTTTCCAATTTCTAAAACAAGTACAGCTTATATTTATTCGCCGAGTTTAATTGGAGGAAAGCAAATTAAAATTGTTCCAAATTTTGCTGATAAAGAATTAGCAGAAGATGGACAAAAATTGGCTTCGAACGTTGAACTGGGGCTAACAGAATCATTAGGAGGAAAAATTGAACCAATTCAGCAAAAGCTTGATAAAATGCTTTTGAATATTGATAATTTGGTTACAGGATTAAATAATACTTTAGACAAAAACACTCAAGAAAATCTAAAGAAAACAATTGCTGAACTAAGTCAGACAATGACACAGTTTCATAAAGCTTCAGGAAGTCTAAACAATATTTTGGATACCAATAAAGGACAGATTAACGGAATGGTAACAAACTTCAATAAAATGTCTGGTAACTTCAATAAAATTTCAGATTCATTAAACAAAGCAGATTTAGGAAAAACGGTTCGTAACTTGAATCAGACTTTAGCTAAAGTAGATGTTTTAATGAGCAATCTGAACTCTGGAAAAGGTACGGCAGGAAAAATACTTAACGACGAGGCTTTATATAACAACCTGACTAAAACTTCGAAAGAACTTGAATTGTTATTGCAAGATCTTCGCCTTTATCCAACTCGTTACGTAAACGTTTCTCTTTTCGGAAAGAAAAATAAACCATACGTAGCACCAACTGAAGAAACAAACTCAACCGATAAAAAATAATTATAAATGAGTTATTTAGATAATATTTTATTCGCAGTACTTCTTATAGCAGGTTTCGGTTTTTTTGCAGCGAGCGTAAAAAAAATCATCCGAAATATTAATCTAGGAGTCGATGTAGATCGAAAAGATAATCCTAAAGCTCGTTGGAAAAACATGGCATTGATTGCTCTTGGGCAGTCAAAAATGGTGAGACGCCCTGTTGCTGGAATCCTTCATATTATTGTATATGCAGGTTTCATTATCATTAATATCGAATTACTCGAAATCATCATTGATGGATTATTTGGAACGCACAGAATTTTTGCTCCGTATTTAGGCGTAGTTTATGATGTTCTAATTGCCTCTTTTGAAATATTAGCCATACTTGTAATTTTTTCTGTTACAGTTTTTTGGCTTAGAAGAAACTTTATCCGATTAAAACGTTTCATACATTCTGATTTAACAGGATTTCCAAAAAGTGATGCAAATTACATTTTGTATTTTGAAACTGTTTTAATGATTTTGTTCTTGTTGATGAATGCTTCAGATTATCATCTGCAAAATGTGCCTGGAGGATATTCTCATTTTCATAAAGCGGGAAGTTACCCAATAAGCCAATTTATAGCGCCGATTTTTAATGGAACTTCCAATGAAGTTGTGGGCCTATTATTTGAAATCTTTTGGTGGCTGCATATTGCTGGTATTTTAGTTTTTATGAACTATTTGTACTTTTCAAAACATTTGCACATTCTTTTGGCATTCCCAAATACGTATTTTGCCAATTTGAAACCGGAAGGACAATTTGATAATTTAGCTTCGGTTACTAAAGAAGTAAAATTAATGATGGATCCAAATGCAGATCCATTTGCGGCAGCTCCAGCTGATGAAAATGCACATTCGGCTAAATTTGGTGCAAGTGATGTTCAGGATTTAAACTGGGTTCAGCTGTTGAATGCTTATACTTGTACAGAATGTGGACGTTGTACTTCTTCTTGTCCAGCAAATCAAACCGGAAAAAAATTGTCTCCTCGTAAAATTATGATGGATACAAGAGATCGTTTGACAGAAGTTGGTAAAAATATCGATGCCAATAAAGGTGTTTTTGTTCCAGATAATAAATCACTTTTAAACGATTATATTACACCAGAAGAATTATGGGCTTGTACATCTTGTAACGCTTGTGTTGAAGAATGTCCAGTAAATATTAGTCCGTTGTCTATTATTATGGATATGCGCCGTTATTTGGTTATGGAACAAAGTGCTGCGCCAATGTCATTAAATGCCATGATGACTAATATTGAAAACAATGGTGCGCCATGGCAGTATAGCCAGCAAGACCGTTTAAATTGGAAAAACGAGAATTAAGATTTATGGTTTAATCGGTTAGTTGTTTAACCGTTTAATCGATTTTAAAATAATATTTCGGGTTTTATTGAATTGTCTTTTTTCTTTGACAATTAAACAATTCATAGATTACCGATTAAACAAAAGTGAGAGAAATGTCAGAAAGTTTAGTAGTGCCAACAATGGCAGAAATGCTTGCCGAAGGAAAACAACCAGAGGTTTTGTTTTGGGTAGGTTGCGCAGGAAGTTTTGATGATAGAGCAAAAAAAATTACTAAAGCGTTTGTACGAATTTTGAACCGTACGAATGTTTCTTTTGCGGTTTTAGGTACAGAAGAGAGTTGTACTGGCGATCCTGCAAAGAGAGCCGGAAATGAATTTTTGTTTCAAATGCAGGCCATGATGAATATCGAGGTTTTGAATGCTTATGAAGCAAAAAAAATTGTTACAGCTTGTCCGCATTGTTTTAATACTTTAAAAAATGAATATCCAGAATTAGGTGGAAACTATGAAGTTATTCATCATACTGAATTTTTGAAGTCATTAATTGATGATGGAAGATTAACTGTAGAAGGCGGACAGTTTAAAGGAAAAAAAATTACTTTCCATGATCCTTGTTATTTAGGAAGAGCAAATAAAGTTTACGAAGCGCCAAGAGATTTAATTCAGAAATTAGACGTTGAATTAGTCGAAATGAAGCGTTCTAAAGCAAACGGATTATGCTGTGGAGCAGGAGGGGCGCAAATGTTTAAAGATGCTGAACCTGGAAACAAGGAAGTAAATGTTCTTCGTACAGAAGATGCTTTGGAAACTCAGCCTGATATTATCGCGGCAGGCTGTCCGTTTTGCAATACTATGTTGACAGACGGAATTAAAAATAAAGAAAAAGAAGGTCAGGTTAAGGTTTTAGACATTGCTGAATTAATTGCAAACGCACAGGATTTGTAATCTGAGGTTCTAAGTTACTAATATGCTAAGGTTCTAAGTTTTTAACTTGAAACTTGAAACTTGGAATAAAACAAACAAAATTTAAAAATGTATATACCTTTTGAAAATTTACCAGGTGAATCTAGAGTTTGGATTTACCAATCTAACAGAAAATTTTCTGAGGAAGAGTTTTCTGAAATAGAAGCAGATTTAAAAGCTTTTGTTGATCAGTGGGCTGCACATGGCACAAGTTTAGAAGCTTCTTATTTATTAAAATACAACCGATTTATTATATTGGCTGTAAATCAAGAAGTTCAAGCTGCTACAGGATGTTCTATAGATAGTTCTGTTGAGTTTATTCAAAGTTTAGAAAAAAAGTATGATGTTGATTTATTAGATAAAATGAATGTTACTTTTAAGCTTGGAGAACATATTGCACACAAACCATTAATTGATTTCAAGAAAATGGTTAAAGATAAAGCGGTAACAGCAAATACAATTGTATTTAATAATTTGGTTACCAATATTGAAGAATTTAATGAAGCTTGGGAAGTTCCTGCAGCCGACAGCTGGCATAGCAGATTTTTCTGAGAAAAATATTAAAATATTAAAAAGGCATAAAATTATATTTTGTGCCTTTTTTTATGGTTTCAGGATTCAAGTTTCAAGTTTGAAGCCTAATAGGTTTTTAAAACTTGTTAGGTTTGTCTGAAATATTGCAATTTTTAGAAATATTTATCAACTAGAATTAATCTAATTTTGTCAAAAATCTAACAATTTAAACGGTTAATTAGACGCTATTTTTGAGTATTTTCGTAGAATTAAATTTAATCCATGAAAATAGCAATAGTCTGTTATCCTACTTTTGGAGGTAGTGGTGTGGTAGCCACAGAGTTAGGTCTCGAATTAGCCAGAAGAGGACACGAAATACATTTTATTACATATAGTCAGCCAGTAAGATTGGCGCTTTTAAATCCTAATGTTCATTACCATGAGGTAAATGTTCCAGAATATCCTTTGTTTCACTATCAGCCGTACGAATTAGCGCTATCGAGCAAATTGGTAGATATGGTGAAATTGTACAAAATAGAGCTTTTGCATGTGCACTATGCTATTCCTCATGCTTATGCGGGTTATATGGCAAAGCAAATGCTGAAAAATGAAGGTATTAATCTTCCGATGATTACAACACTTCACGGAACAGATATTACGCTTGTCGGAAACCATCCTTTTTATAAACCTGCGGTAACATTTAGTATCAATAAATCTGATTATGTGACTTCGGTTTCGCAGAGTTTGAAAGATGATACTTTGAAATTGTTCAAGATTAAAAACAAAATAAAAGTTATTCCTAACTTTATTGAGTTGGACAAAGTAAAGAAAGATCCTAACGCACCTTGCCATCGTTATGTAATGGCTAATGAAAATGAGCGCATTATTACGCATATCAGTAACTTTAGAAAAGTAAAACGCATTCCAGACATCATTAAGATTTTCTACAATGTTCAGAAAGAAATTCCGGCTAAACTTATGATGGTTGGTGACGGACCTGAAAAAGAAAAAGCAGAAATATTATGTCAGGAATTAGGGATTTTAGATAAAGTAATTTTCTTTGGGAATAGTCATGAGATTGATAAAATCTTATGCATGACCGATTTGTTTTTACTGCCTTCAGAAACTGAAAGTTTTGGTTTGGCAGCCTTAGAAGCAATGGCATGTGGAGTTCCAGTAATTTCGAGTAATTCTGGTGGTCTGCCTGAAGTGAATTATGATGGTTTTTCTGGCTACTTGAGCAATGTTGGAAATGTTGAAGAAATGGCGCAAAATGCATTGAAGATTTTAAAAGATGATGCTGTTTTAAGTCAATTTAAAGCAAACGCTTTAGAAGTAGCAAGAAAATTTGATATTAAAAACATATTGCCTAAATATGAAGCTTTATATCAGAAAGCAGTTGATGATTATAAGTTGGAGAAACACTAATTTAAAAGGATAAAATGAAAAAAGTAATTTCTGTTTTAGCGGTTTTTGTTTTGATTTCGTGTGGAGTGAAGAAGGTTGAAAGTTCAAACGCATCGCTGTATGAGGTTTTGACAAAACAATCTGATGGCGGTGGAAATATTAAATTTTTTGAAATTTTAACCGAGCCAAATGAAATCAAAATGCTTGAAAACGATCCGAATTTAGCACATAAAATGAAAGATCCAGATGTTCAAGAATATAATTACGTGATTCTTAACATGGGTGAGAAAAACACTAGCGGTTATACAATCGATGTTGAAAAGGTTGAAGAAACCGATAAAAACATTATTATAACAGTGAAAGAAAACAGTCCTGCAAAAGACGCCATGACTATGCAGGTGATTTCATATCCTTATACGGTTGTAAAAATCCATTCTAAGAAAGAAATTATTATTAAATAAAAATTATATAAAGACTGGACTTCGACTCCGCTCAGCCTGACATCGATTGTTTTTAGGAAACGATTCCAAAGTTTGTCAACCTGAGCGGAGTCGAAGCCCTTTTTTAAATTTCTTTTGAAACCCATAAAAAAAAGCCTGTCGCTTTTAAACGACAGGCTTCTTCTTACAATTATTTTTTTACTTTTTAGTTTTATATTAGAATCTAAATTTGACACCTAAACCAACGTCAAATCCAAAATTGTCATCGTCGTAATATCCAGAACCAATTTCTGGTCTTGCGTCTAATGATAAAGTAAGTGGCACTTCTTTAAATCTATATTCTATACCGATATCTCCAGCAGCAAAAACATATGTTCCGCTATCATTGTATCTGTAATTATTGTTGTAATAATCATGATCCCAAGCAGCTAGTCCTCCACCGACACCAGCATACCAGTTAAAACCTCCGTCGATGTTCCAAACCCATTGGTAAAGAGCGACTCCTTTTATTGCGTCTACATCTCTGCTGCTTCTCCATCCTAAATCAAATTCAAGTCTGTTTTTTTGATTCAATCCTAGTTGGTATGATATTTCTCCCCCAAATCCGTTATTGTCACCCAGACGTAATCCTAAAGCGTGTTTCGAAATTTCTTGTGATTGAGCCGTAAATGCTAAACCAAGAAGCATAATGGCAGATAATAGTATCTTTTTCATAAAAATGGTAAATTAATTTTTTTCAAATGTATTATTACAGTCAGATATAAAACGTATAACATTTTTGAAAATTGTTACATAATTTACATTTTTAAGATTTTGACGTGTTAAAATTCTTAAAAAACTGTTTCTGAGATGTTTATTTTAGGATTATGGATGAAATTAGCTGAGAAGTGATCAGGTCTTCCATTTCTAAAAGATTTTCTTCTTCAGCAAAATTGCTAGCCTTATAAGAATATAATTTCCATCGTTTTTTATGATATTCTAAAGCAGTTAAATTTTCTACCCAATCACCTGAATTTAAATATAAAGTAGAACCATGTTTGTTTTCTTTCGTCATGATTTTTGGTTCATGAATGTGCCCGCAAATGACATAATCGTAGTTTTTTTCTATAGCCAGATCGGTTGCAGTGGTTTCAAAATCTGAGATAAATTTTACAGCTTTCTTAACGCTTGCTTTTATTTTTTTAGAAAAAGAATACGGTTCGCGTCCTAATTTTGCCAGACACCAGTTCGCAAAACGATTCATTAAAATTAAATAATCGTAACCCAGTCCGCCCAATTTTGCAATCCATTTGGAGTGCTGAACAGACGCGTCAAAAACGTCTCCATGGAAAATCCAGGCTTTTTTATCATCTAATTCTAAAACCAATTTATCGACTAGAGCAAAATTTCCCATATTCATATCGCTGAATTTTCGAAGTATTTCATCGTGATTTCCAGTAATATAATACACTTTTGTTCCTTTAGAAGCCATTCCGATAATGCGCTGAATAACTCGCAAGTGTGCTTTTGGAAAATAAGATTTACGAAACTGCCAAGCATCGATTATATCGCCGTTTAAAACTAAAGTTTTGGGTTTAATGCTTGAAAGATAATTGTTTAGTTCTTTTGCGTGACTTCCGTAAGTTCCTAAATGGACATCAGAAAGAATGACCAATTCGACATTTCTTTTTTTCAATTTTTCTTGATTTGAAGTTTTACAAATGAAAGAAAGTTTGTGAAATCTGACTTTATTAAAAGGTTATTAAAAAGAGGATAATTTTACCAAATTGTGATTTTTATTCCATTTAATGTTTCGTTAATAATACCAGTTTTAAATTTTTTAATTTAATTCATAAAACTTACATTTGCTCAAAACAAAACACAATGGCAGGAAACAGCTTCGGCACACTATATAAAGTTACTACATTTGGAGAATCTCACGGTGAAGCGTTAGGCGGCATTATCGACGGATGCCCTCCAGGAATACAATTAGATTTTGAAGCAATTGAAGTAGATATGGCTCGCAGAAAGCCAGGTCAGTCAGCAATTGTTACACAAAGAAAAGAACCAGATAGCGTTCAGTTCTTATCAGGAATATTTGAAGGAAAAACAACAGGAACTCCAATTGGTTTCATTATTCCAAATACCAATCAAAAATCAGACGATTACTCGCATATAAAAGATAACTATAGACCAAGCCACGCCGACTATGTTTACGATCAGAAATATGGTTTTCGCGATTATCGAGGTGGAGGTAGAAGTTCTGCTAGAGAAACAGCAAGTAGGGTAGTAGCGGGTGCAATTGCAAAACAAATGTTGCCTGAAATTAAGATTAATGCTTATGTTTCTTCTGTTGGACCAATTCATTTAGATACACCTTATCAGGAATTGGATTTTTCTAAAATTGAAAGCAATCCAGTGCGTTGTCCAGATGAGAAATCTGCAGCGATTATGGAAGAATATATTCGTGATATCCGCAAACAAGGAGATACTGTCGGAGGTGTTGTAACTTGTGTAATTCAGAATGTTCCGGTTGGTTTAGGAGAGCCAGTGTTTGATAAACTTCATGCAGAATTAGGAAAAGCAATGCTTTCTATTAATGCTGTAAAAGGTTTTGAATACGGAAGCGGTTTCTCTGGTTCTGAAATGAAGGGAAGTGAGCATAATGATTTATACAACCCAGACGGAACCACAAAAACAAATCTTTCAGGAGGAATTCAAGGCGGTATAAGCAACGGAATGGATATTTATTTCAGAGTGGCTTTTAAACCTGTTGCAACTATTATGCAGACTCAAGATTCTTTAGATAATAAAGGTAACATTACACCCATGACAGGAAAAGGACGTCATGATCCGTGTGTAGTGCCTCGCGCAGTGCCTATCGTAGAAGCGATGGCAGCAATTGTTTTGGCAGATTTCTATTTAATCAACAAAACATATTAATAAAAGGTAAGACAGTGAGGGTCTTATATTTTAATAATCAAAAAATAATTTAATGCAAGAAGTTACAGAAACTAAAAAAACATCATTTCTTTCGGGATTAACAGGGCAAATTATAATTGCAATGGTTCTAGGAGCCATTTTAGGAATTATATTGCACAATACCATTTCGCCAGAAGCAGCACAGGCATTTAGCAGTAAAATAAAAATGCTGGCAACCATCTTCATTCGTTTGGTGCAAATGATTATTTCCCCATTGGTTTTTACGACTTTGGTGGTTGGAATTGCAAAATTGGGAGATATCAAAACTGTGGGAAGAATTGGAGGAAAAGCTATTGGATGGTTTTTTACAGCTTCATTTATTTCGCTTCTAATTGGATTGTTTTATGTCAATATTTTACAGCCAGGTGTTGGTCTAAAATTAGATCACGTTGACATGGCAGCAGCTTCAGAAGTTACTGGCAAAACGCAAAATCTGTCTTTTGATAATTTCGTTGAGCATATAGTGCCAAAAAGTATTGTCGAAGCAATGGCAACTAATGAGATTCTACAGATTGTAGTTTTCTCAATCTTCTTCGGATTGGCAGCCGCTTCTCTTGGAGATACTGTTAAACCAATTATTGGCGCTTTCGATAAATTATCGCACATTGTTTTGAAAATGGTAAACTATGTAATGAAGTTTGCGCCAATTGGAGTTTTTGGAGCTATTGCAGGTGTGTTTGCCATACGAGATGCAGAAGAATTGGTGATTACTTACTTCAAATTTTTCGGTTCTTTCTTAATTGGAATCAGTACTTTATGGATTATTTTAATTGCCATAGGATATATTTTCCTTAAAGGAAGAATGACCGAACTGTTAAGACGTATTACAGGACCTTTGGCAATTGCTTTTGGAACAACAAGCAGTGAAGCTGTATTTCCAAAATTAACAGAAGAATTGGAAGGCTTTGGAGTGAAAGATAAAATTGTTTCTTTTATGTTGCCGCTTGGATATTCGTTTAATCTAGACGGAAGCATGATGTATATGACCTTTGCAAGTATTTTTATTGCTCAATTCTACAATGTGCATTTAGATTTAGGAACGCAAATGGCAATGCTTTTAGTTTTAATGCTTACCAGTAAAGGTATTGCGGGTGTACCAAGAGCAAGCTTAGTTGTCGTTGCGGCAACTTGCGGTATGTTTGATATTCCAATTGAAGGAATCGCATTAATTCTTCCAATTGACCATTTCTGCGATATGTTTAGAAGTGCTACGAACGTGCTAGGAAATGCATTGGCTACTTCTGTTGTTGGGCAATGGGAGAGCAATAAAGAATAATAATAGTACTGAGATTTTAATTTTTTTATCTTAGTTATCGATATAATATTTGACAAGCTGTATTTTTTTATGAAATACAGCTTTTTTTTATTTTAAAGTGTATATTTGATCAAATTAGCCGATTAATGCCCCACAAACGGATTCTTTTTCTTTTATTTTTAATTCTGAATTGCTTTGCCAATTCGGCAATAGGGCAATCTAATTGTAACCTCGATCCTAAAATTGATAAGACTGTAAAGAAAGCGCTTTTGAATTTTAGAGAATCTAATTTTGAAAAATCACTTATCTATTCGAGAGCTGCTTTAAATGCGGCGACAGCAGTAAAAGATTATTGTCTCATTGCTCGTTCGTACAATATTATTGCTGCGAATTACAACGAACTAACGGAGTTTGATAAAGCTATTTTTTTCTATAAAAAAGGACTGTACTATGCTAATAAAACCAGCAACGATACTTTAAAATGCAATCTCTATAATAATTTAGGGAATATGTACTGCTTTGAAAAAAAGCAGTTTGATGAAGGAATTCGGTATTATAAAAAAGCGGTAGCCTATGCTTTGAAAATTAATGATCTAAAAGAAGTTTATTTTACCAATGTAAATATCGCGTGGGCTTATTTTGATATAGGGAATTATAAACAGGGAAATCTTTTTTTAAAGTATGTTAACAGCACTAAAATAAAATATAATGACGGTTCAACAGAAGTTATTGTTGATATGCTCAATGGTATTTATTCTAGCCATATAAATGATAATAAGGCCGCAAATGCTTATTTTTTAAGTGCTATTGAAACAGGAAAAAAATGCCAAGAGAAAACAGATCTGGCAAATGCTTATTTAGAATATTCGCATTTTTTAAATAAAATCAACAAGCACAAAGAAGCATATGATGCGCTGGTTAACCATTATAAAGTTTCGGATAAGGTATATGATGTTAAGAAGCTTAAAAAGGCATCTCAGGCCGGTTTAAGTCTTGAATTGGATGAGTATAAGAGGCAAATTGATAAAGTTGAAGGTGAAAAGGTAGAGCAGTCTCAAAGTTTAAGGAAATCAAAAATTATTGTGATTCTTTTTATTTTGATTTCTCTCATTCTTTTGATTTTAATTGTCACGCTTATAAAAAATATCCGGTACAAGAAAAAACACAATTTGGAGCTTCTTAAAGCAAAAGAAATCGCAGAAGAAGCTTCTTTGCTCAAAACACAATTTATATCGACTATAAGCCACGAATTGCGTACGCCACTTTATGGTGTGGTCGGAATTACCAACATGCTTCTCGAAGAACATAAAGAAATTTCGAGAAGCCAGCATTTAAGTTCTCTAAAATTTTCTGCCAGATATTTATTGTCTCTAGTAAATGATATTTTGCAGATTAATAAAATTGAAGAAAACAAAATTGTACTTGAAAACCTGACTTTTAATATTTCAGACGAAATTACGGTAATCAAAAACTCTCTTTCTTTCCTTTCGCAGAAAAATAATAATAGAATTTCTACCAATATTGACTCAAATATTCCGGAATATTTGATTGGTGATAAACTTCGTCTTGCTCAGATTTTAATGAATTTGGTAAGTAATGCATTGAAATTTACTAAAGATGGACAAGTTGAAATTAACGTAAAGCTACATAAAGTAGAAGGAAAGTTGTATTATTTAGATTTCTTAATTAAAGATAACGGAATCGGAATCGCAGTTGCAGATCAGAATAAGATTTTTGAAAAATTTGTCCAAGTTGGCAGACGAGATGAAGATTATCAGGGTACAGGTTTAGGGCTTAGTATTGTGAAAAGATTGCTAGGGCTTTTTGGAAGTACCATTACATTGGATAGTGATCTCGGAAAAGGAACTGCATTTTCGTTTACAATTGCATTCGAACATGATTTAGCGAAAACGAAAAGCATTATTGATGAAATTGAAGTTGATCTTACTTCAAGCGAAATTTATAAAATTTTAGTTGTCGAAGATAATTTGATCAATCAGCTTGTTACGAAAAAGATTATCGAAAAAAATAATTATTCCTGCAAAGTGGTTGACGATGGTTTTGCGGCGCTTAAAATTTTAGAAAACGAAACCTTTGATTTGATTTTGATGGATATTAATATGCCTTTAATGAACGGATTTGAAACTACTAAAAGGATACGTCTTCTCGGCATAGAAACTCCAATTGTGGCCTTAACTGCTTTCGATAAAGACGAGATTACAGATGAGGCGATTTCGTCTGGAATGAATGATATAATCATTAAACCTTTTGAACCGGTTAAATTATTTAAAATAATCAATTTCCTTATAAACGAAAAAAACGCTGTTTAATACCAGCGTTTTTTATTTTTCTTGGAGTTATTTGATTTTCTCGATTTATGAGCGCCTCCGCTTCTGTTTGAGTTTTTAGGTTTTTCCCCAGCTTCTGGACTTCCAGAATGCCATTGATACGGATGATCTGCAATTGTTTTTACGTCCACTTTGATTAATTTCTGAATATCTTTCCAATAAGGAAGTTCATCTTTTCCGCAGAAAGAAATCGCAATTCCACCATTTCCGGCACGACCTGTACGGCCAATACGGTGAACGTAAGTTTCAGGAATATTCGGTAAATCAAAATTGATTACATATGGTAATTGTTCAATGTCAATTCCTCGCGCCGCAATATCCGTTGCAACCAATACGCCAACTTCTTTGTTTTTGAAAGCATCTAAAACACGTTGTCTAGCGTTTTGTGATTTATCTCCGTGAATGGCTTCTGCAGGAATATCTTTCTTACGAAGCGCTTTCACAACATTATCAGCCCCATGTTTTGTTCTCGAAAAAACAAGAACGTTTGATAAATTTTCCTCTTTAATCAAGCTGTATAATAAGTTTCTTTTTTCTGTTTTATCAACAAAATAAACACGCTGTTCTACATTTTCAGCTGTTGATGAAACGGGCGAAACTTCAACTTTTGCTGGATCTTGAAGAAACATTTCAGCAAGCTCACGAATCGCAATTGGCATTGTTGCAGAGAAAAGTAAAGTTTGTCTGTTTTTTGGAGTTAATTTAACGATTTTTTTCACATCGTTTATAAAGCCCATATCCAGCATCTGATCGGCTTCATCCAGCACTAAAGTATGTAGATGATTCAAATCAAGAAAACCTTGTTTATGTAAGTCAAGCAGTCTCCCTGGAGTGGCTATTAGAATATCGACTCCTTTTTTTAAGGTTTCAACCTGTGGATTTTGCGAAACACCTCCAAAAATTGTTAATTGTGTTAGATTGGTATATTTGCCATAAGTGTCAAAACTTTCTCCAATTTGCACAGCAAGCTCACGAGTTGGCGTAACAACTAGCGCACGAATTTGTTTTGCTTTTTTTGATGAGCCAACAATTCGATGTAATTGATGTATGATTGGAATGGCAAATGCCGCCGTTTTTCCTGTTCCTGTCTGCGCACAGCCAATTAAATCTCTTCCAGATAAAACAACCGGAATAGATTGTTCCTGAATCGGAGTGGGATTTAAATAGCCTTCTTCAAATACGGCTTTTTGTATACTTTTTGAAAGTGATAGATCTTCGAATAACATATCTTAGTGATTAACTATTTTAGCTTTAATTCTAAAATGCCGTGCAAAGATAGGTTTATTCAGTCAATCGTTTGTTTGAATTAGCTTTTATTTGGCAAAACCAATTTGTTTTGAATTTAGAACTTACTTTTAAATCAGTCTTTTTCGATATTGGCTTTAATGAAATCAGTCACTAAATAACCAATTAATTTGCCAATTAAATTATTGTTTGGAGAATTGTCTAAATCTGGTGCACCTTCGCAAATATGCAGATAAGTGGCGTTTTTATGTTCGCCGAAGAAAGAAACAAATTGTCTCAATTCTTCCACAGAAAAACCACTGATTGTCATGGCACTGCTGGCAATGTTTGGAATTGCATCAAGGTCGATTTCAATTCCAAAAGAATCATTTTTAATAAAATCCAAAGCTGTAATCATCTCACGATTAAAATCTTTTTCTTTTCTGATATTGACGCTGTCGTAAGTATTGTATCGAACGCGGTCTTCTAGTTTTTTTATAATATCTAGAACGCTTTTTGAAGTGTAATTTTCATGAAGCCCAAAAATGAAATATTTCTTTAAAAAACCTTCTTCATAAGCGTATGAAAATCCATTTCCGCTGTGACGGCCTTCTAAAATCCTAAAATCAGAATGTGCATCAAAATTAATTGCGTTTACTGGTTTTCCTTTCGCAAGAGCGGCGCCTTTAATATTTCCGTAAGCATTGTTATGGCCTCCGCCAATAATAATTGGAGTTTTTCCGGCTTTGATAATAGTAAAAATGATATGAGAAACTTCTTTGTCTATTTTTTCAACTAGCTGACTTAATTTTGAACGATCATCTATATCATTAAAATCAAGGTTTTCTACTTCGCGCATTTCATTTGCAACGTTGATTTGCCCTAAAACAATAATATTGCTTCCTTTACAAAACCTATTATGCTGAATGTTTGCAATGCTTTTTATGGCACATTGCCATGCCGAGGCTGCCCCAGGTCTTCCGTAATTGGCGCGCACGCCAATATCTTCAGGAATTCCTAAAAGAACATATTTTGCTTCACTTTCTTTGAGAAAAGTAACTTTGTCAGCTCCTGGCGGAATGACAATCATCTTTTCTCCGAACTTTAATTCACCACTTCTATGATTTGTGACTTTTGCTAAATCATTTATAGTGAAAGGGATTAATTTTTCCATGAAAAAAATTTATTTTCCAAAAATAATATAATTGTAGAAACTTACGTTATTACCTTATATTAATTCTTAAATTTGTTATTAAAGAAAATTATTTAAATATGGAAAACCCAAAGAACAACAATTCAAGTCTAAAGGCGGTAATCGCAGTTTTAGCAGTCCTACTGATCGGTAGTTTAGTGTATATTTTTAAATTATCTTCTGATACAGAAGTAGTTAAAACGGAGCTTACAACAACTTTGACAGAAAAAGAATCTGTAATGAAAGATTTACAGGAGTTAAAAGCGACTTATGATGCTGCAATTGCTGAAAATACTTCGATGTCTGACGAATTAATCCAAGAAAGAGACAAAGTAGTGGCTTTAATGGATGATTTGAACAAGTCTAAAGGAGATGTTTCTAAATACAGATCTCAAGTTCAAGCAATGCAAAGCAAAATGAAAACTTTAGTTGCTGAAAACGATGAGTTGAAAAAACAAAATGGTGTTTTAACTACTCAAAGAGATAGTACTATTGTAGTTTTAGGAGAATCTAAAAAATATAATGAAGTATTAGTGGGTCAAAACGAAGAACTAGCTAAAACTGTTGAAAAAGGTTCTAAATTATCTGTATTGAATACTAAAACTTCAGCTTACAAATTGAAAAGCTCAGGTAAACAAATTGAAACAGATAAAGCAAGCCGTGCTGACGTTTTAAAAGTTAGTTTTACAATTGCTGAAAACCAAATTGCTAAATCTGGTGACAAAACGTATTATGTTCAAGTTATTGATGCTAAAAACAATGTTTTAGGCGAGAAAAAAACAGAAAGTTTTGGAGATAACTCTTTAACTTACAGCTTTAAGACTACAGTAAAGTATGAAAATAAAACTGTACAAGTTAGCGAAGATCTTCCAGGAAAAGATTTTGCAAAAGGAACTTATTTTATCAATATTTTTGATAATGATGAGTTAGTTTCTAAAACTAGTTTCAGTTTAAGATAATTCGCAGAAGGGAATATAAAATACCACTAAGATATTAAAGGTCTGTGATTTCACAGACCTTTTTTTATGTATGAAATTTGAATTTTATTTGTTTGAAAAACGATACGTTATCCGTGGTTGAAACCACTGGCTATATTTAAATCGTTGAAATGATTATTCTAAAATTTTTCCTTCTACAAAAACAGATTCAATAAGATTGCTTCCAAAAGCGTAAGGAATTTGGTAGTAAGAGGAAATTGGTTTTGTCAGGATTAAATTGGCTTTTTTGCCTTTTGTAATACTTCCGTGAGTTTCAGAGAGTCCCATGGCATATGCGCCGTTTATGGTTGCGGCATTGATGGCTTCTTCTGGCGTCATTTTCATTTTGATGCAGGCCGTTGCTACAACAAAATTCATATTTCCTGATGGAGTAGAACCAGGATTAAAATCTGTAGCCAATGCTAAAGGCAAGCCCGCTTTAATCATTTCGCGTGCTGGCGTATATGGAATGCTTAAAAAGTAAGAACACGAAGGCAAAGCTACAGGCATTGTTTCTGTTCCTTTTAAAGCTTCAATATCTTCTGGATTCATAATTTCTAAATGATCGACAGAAAGTGCATTAAATTTAACTCCAGCCTGAATTCCGCCAATAGAATTGAATTGGTTTACGTGAATTTTTGGTTTTAAGCCAAAGGCTAAACCTGCTTCCATAATTTTTTCGGTTTCTTCTACTGAGAAATAACCGCTTTCGCAGAAAACATCTACATAATCTGCTAATTTATTTTTAGAGATTTCGGGAAGCATCTCGTTTATAATTTCGTCCAAATAACCTGCTTTATCGTCTTTGTAATGTAAAGGAAATGCATGTGCGCCTAGAAATGTAGCTTTTATGGCAATAGGATAGTTTTCGGCGAGTTTTTTAATTACACGAAGCATTTTTAATTCTCCGTCAACCGTCAAGCCATAACCTGATTTAATTTCGACGGCTCCAGTTCCTAAATGCATTACTTCTTCTAAACGAATTTTAGATTGTTCATAAATCTCTTCTTCGGAAGTTTCGTTTAGTTTTTTAGCTGAATTTAAAATTCCGCCGCCACGATTGGCGATTTCTTCATAAGAAAGTCCATTAATTCGATCTACAAATTCCTGCTCACGATTTCCTGCGTAAACAATATGAGTATGGCTGTCACACCAAGATGGGAGCACAACTTTTCCTGTTGCATCTATTGTTTTGTCGGCATTTATTTTTGGAAGATTATCCATTGAACCGAAATCTTCAATTAAGTTGTCTTTTAAAACTAAAAAAGCATTTTTAATTGTTGGAAGATTAGCCATTTCAGAACCTGAAACTTTAGCAATAGAAGTTTCGCGAACCTGCAGTAACTCTTGTATGTTTGTGATTAAAGTTATCATCAAAGTGAATTGTTATAAAGCACAAATTTCACAAATTTCCACGGATTAATGTGTGAAAACTTGTGAAATTCGTAAAATTGTTTTTTCTCTAAAGATTATTCAGAAACTGTTATTTCAAATATTTTATCCCAATATTTACCAGTAACAAAAATGGTTTTAGTTGCAGGGTTGTAGGCTATACCGTTTAGAACTTCAGCATTTTTGCTTTTTACAAATTTACGTAGTTCAGATAAATTGATAATTCCTTCAACTGCACCAGATTTTGGGTCTACAACAGCAATGGCGTCTTTTTGCCAAACATTAGCATAAAATTTTCCATTGATCAATTCTAGTTCATTTAATGCTTTAATTTTTGAACTGCCAGAATAAACATTAATGTAATCAATTAGTTTTTGATTAGAAGGATCCATTTTCCAGATTTTCTCTGTTCCATCAGAATGATAAATGTATTTGTCATCATGTGTCATTCCCCAACCTTCAATATCTTTATCGTATTTGAATGTTTTTTCTAGTTTGAAAGTTTTAGCATCATAAATAAACCCGGTTTTTTCCTGCCATGAAAGCTGATATAATTTCCCATTGAAGAAAGTAATTCCTTCTCCAAAATATTCTTTCGGAAGATCAACTTGTTTGATTACTTTTCCGTTTTTATAATCTACCTCTCTGAAGTATGAATCTTCTTTTTGTCCTGTACTTTCAAAAAGTCTTCCGTCATGAAATTCTAAACCTTCAGTAAAAGCTGTTGTATCATGTGGAAAAGTGTTTACAATTTTATAGTTTAATAATTTAGGTTCGATGTCAGACACAACTTCAATTCTTTTAGTTGCATCAGAAGAATCTCCTCCAAAATAAACAGTAGCTTTTAGGTATTGGTAGCCTAATTTTTGATCTTTTAATTCAAATTTAAATTTTTCGGCACCTTTTGTACCTCCAACTCTTTTATCATTTATAAAGTAAGCAATGCTGTCGATTTCTTTCGAATTTGGGTTTGAAACTCCGATTGAAAGCGATTCTTTTTGTGTAAAATGGGCTGGAAAAGCAGAATCATCGATAGTAAATAAAGAATTTTCACCTTTATTTTTTTCTTTACATCCAATTAATGTGATTCCTAATAAAATGACAGCTAGGAAGTTATATTTTTTCATAGTTTAAAATTTCAATATGCCAATATACGACGTTATTTTTATAGCAACAAAGGTCTTGCAAAAATATAAAAAGGTTGTATATTTGCACCGGCAAGTCCTACACGACCAGCTCCTGCAGACTCCCCCAGGATGGGAACATAGCAAGGGTACGTGGTTGAGCGGTGCGATGTAGGTCGCTTGCCATTTTTTTTAGAATTTAATTAGTTTGTAATCTTCCTTTATGGAGGATTTTTTTATTTTTACCCAATCTTAAGTTAGACGTTATTGGTTAAAAGTAAAGATTGAACATATTATAAAGCGTTCAAAATATTACCATTCTCCAAAACTTATAACTCATAATCCATAATTTATAACTAAAAAATGAGCAAAGTCGTTTTAATTACCGGAGGATCATCAGGAATTGGAAAATCTATTGGTGAATTTTTACATCAGAAAGGTTTCGTTGTTTACGGAACGAGCAGAAATCCTGAGAAAGTTCTAAATTCTATTTTTCCTTTGGTTGCATTAGATGTTCGAAATTCTGATTCTATTAAAAATGCTGTAAACCGAATTATTGAAACCTCTGGAAGATTAGACATTGTAATCAATAATGCTGGAGTTGGAATTACTGGGCCATTAGAAGAAATTCCTACGGAAGAAATTCGAAATAATTTTGAAACGAACTTTTTCGGACCGATTGAAGTTATGAAAGCTGCGCTTCCGCAGATGCGTAAGCAGAATTCGGGACTTATAATAAATATTACTTCAATTGCTGGTTATATGGGACTTCCGTACAGAAGCGTTTATTCGGCTTCAAAAGGAGCTTTAGAGTTGATTACTGAAGCTTTGAGAATGGAAGTGAAGTCTTTTGGAATTGAAATTACCAACGTTGCTCCTGGAGATTTTGCTACAAATATTGCAGCAGGACGTTATCATGCACCAGTTATAAAAGATTCGGCTTACGAAAAGGTTTATGGAGAAGTTCTGGCAACTATGAATGATCATGTTGATGCGGGAAGTAATCCAAATGAAATGGCAGAAGCGGTTTACAAAATCATTCAGACCAAAAAGCCGAATGTACACTATAAAGTTGGTGCATTTATGCAAAAGTTTTCGATCGTTTTAAAACGTGCACTTCCAGATAAAGTTTACGAGAAAATGCTAATGAATCATTATAAATTATAGAATTATGGAAAAGATTGCAGAGTATTTACCAGCTGTTTTTAGCGTTTTAGTTTTACTGATTATTTGGTTTGTAATTCGTAGGATATTAGGAGCAGTAAGCGATAAAATAAATAATTCTGAAAATTATAAAGAAGATACTTTAAGAGTTCTGGAAGAAATTAGGGATGAATTGAAAGAATTAAACAGAAATAAATAATTTACTCTTTGTAATTATTTTGTGAATTTTGATAGAATTTACAAATTGATCTCGTTTTTGAAATTGTTATTGGTATTGATTTCGTAATTTTGCACCTGCGTTTGCGTGAGGGATAGGAGCAGTCCGCCGTGGCGGAGCAGATTATCCCGACCAGATTTGAGAAAGGCGCTTATAAACGTTCTGATGAGTGCGTATTTTGCAAATATGGTCACGCGCAGAATAATTCAACACAATTTAAATAATATAAATTATGAAATTTTTTATTGACACAGCTAATTTAGCTCAAATTAAAGAAGCACAGGCTTTAGGTGTTTTGGATGGTGTGACGACTAATCCGTCATTAATGGCAAAAGAAGGAATCACTGGAAAAAACAATATCCTTAAGCATTATGTTGACATTTGCAACCTTGTTGATGGTGATGTAAGTGCTGAAGTTAACGCCCTTGACTTTGAAGGTATGGTTAAGGAAGGCGAGGAGCTAGCTGAATTGCATGAGCAAATCGTTGTAAAACTTCCTATGACTAAGGAAGGTGTTATGGCAGCTAAATATTTTTCTGATAAAGGAATTAAAACTAACGTAACTCTTGTTTTCTCTGTAGGACAAGCTATTTTGGCAGCAAAAGCTGGAGCAACATATGTTTCTCCGTTTGTTGGTCGTTTAGATGATGTTTCTACTGACGGATTGAATTTGATTCAAGAAATTAGAGAGGTTTATGATAACTATGGTTACGAAACTCAAATTTTAGCAGCTTCTGTGCGTCACACAATGCATATTGTAAACTGTGCAAAAATTGGTGCTGATGTGATGACAGGACCTCTTTCTGCAATTTACGGTTTATTGAAACACCCATTGACAGATATCGGTTTAGCTCAGTTTGTAGCTGATTTTGAAAAAGGAAACAAATAATCCTTAGATATTTACAAAATTAAAATCGTCTTTTTTCTAACGAGAAAAGGCGATTTTTTTTACTTTTATGTTGAATCCTAAATAGTTAAATATGAAAGTTATCTTATTTTTGTTGTCTTTTTTTGCAGCGAGTTTTTCAATAAACGCCCAAGCCGCTAAAGTTATTACTTCGGTAAATGAGGCTGGAGATGTTGCTACTTATGAGTTGGATTGCTCTGTAAAATTTCAAACACTTGCAAAAGGTCTTCGTTATAATATTACGAGACATGAGTTTAAAGGTCCGGAATTGAAAAACTCTTATCGTCTTTTATTGGTAATGGATGGGTTTTATTCGAAAACATTAAATAGTGAAATGACAATCTCGGCAGTTTTAAGCGATGGTACAAAAATAGAAGCTAGAAAAACTATAGAAGATGATGGTTTCTTTGATGGAGCTTGCACCTTAAAAATAAAAGACCCGAAAGCGCTTTTAAATGCCGATATTGATAAGATAATCGTTCATGCAGACAAAGATGTCGTTTATCCTTTATCGGCTCAGAATAAAGCTATTTTTAAGAAGAATTTGAGTAATATCATTAATGCGAAGTAAAAGAGGCTAAGTTTCTGAAATGCTGAGATTCTAAGTTTTTTCTTTTTTTGAAATAAAAAAAAAATCCAAATTCCGATTAGTAAAATTGGAATTTGGATTTTTTATATATTGGATTTTTTTTAATTCTTAGTGTCCTCCGCCAGCACTTTCGATGTGGCTGATTCCTTGTTTTTTCAAGATTTTAGGGCAATAGAAACCATAGAATCCTAAATAAGCAAAACCGATAAGCGGTACGATGTATGAGAAATGTGTATATGTGATTCCAAAAATTCCATTTGGATTTGTAGCATCTAAATCACAGATGCTTCCTTGTAATAATGGAATTACTCCACCACCAAGAATCATCATAATTAAGAAAGAAGATGCTTTTCCTGTGTTTTTTCCTAATCCTGCAATCGCTAAATCGAAGATTGAAGGCCACATGATAGATAAGAACAATCCTCCAGAAATAAAGAAGAATTTAGCAATTTCTGGGTCTGGCCAAGCCAATCCTAAAACCATCATCGTTAATCCCGAAATTCCGAAAAGCATTAATGTTTTTCCAGCGTTTTTACCACCAACAAAACTTACAGCAATAAATAGTAAAATCCAGATTGGGTAGATGTAGAATGAAGAAACATCGTGAGCAGCAAAGATATTTGCTCCGATAATTACTCCAAATGCAGCAGCAGGCACAATAAATTTAAGAGCTGTATTTACTAAGTTAGAAGTATTGAAAACATTTACTCCACCATTCCAACGGCCAATCATTAAGCTTCCCCAGTAAAGCGCAATAAATGGTGCAACTGCATCTTCTAATATATTTCCGAATTCGTGTGTGTGCAATAAAGCAGGCAAGTTACTGATGATAGTTACCTCAGTTCCAACATAAATAAAAATTCCTAACATCCCCAAGTATAATTGCGGATAGTCAAGAATGTTAAAACTGCTGTGTTTGTCTTTGATGATTGCTTCTTCCTCTTTTATAGGATCTTCAATTTTAGAAAAGTTCATAAATACCGCAACAGCAATAAATGCAAGACCTAAAATGATGAATGGCAATTTAATATCTTCTAATGAAAGCGCTGTTTTTTTGTTGTCTCCCATTCCGAATAAAGCGATACCTAACAAGATAGCTCCGATTGTTGTTCCAAAAGAGTTGATTCCTCCTGCAAGCGTTAAACGGTGCGCTCCAGTTTCTGGACTTCCCATTTTAATGGCTAAAGGATTTGCTACAATTTGCTGAATTGAAAATCCTAATCCTACTGTAAATAAAGCTGTTAAGAAGAAAGGGAAACTTTGAATTGTAGCCGCTGGGACGAATAAAAACGAACCTACAGCTGATAAAACTAATCCTGCTGACAGGGTTCTTTTGTACCCGTATTTTTGTAAAACGTCTACTTTTAAAGAAACGATAAAGAATATGATTGATCCAACAAAATAAGCAGCATAGAAAGCCCAAGCTACTAATTGAGATTGTACTTGCGATAACGTAAATACTTTTTTGAATACTGGAATCAGGATGTCATTGGCTGAACCAACAAAACCCCAAAAGAAGAAGACGATTATCAAAGAGATAAATTGCCCCCATTTGGTTTGCACATTTTCTGAACTCATAATAATAAGGTTAATTTTTTATTTTATTGTTTTTTGAAGACCGTAAATATATTTGTTAGGATTATCAAAAAAAAATAAAAAGGTATAAATAATGTTAAATTTAAACCAACGACTGTGTTTTTTCAACAAAGTGTTAATTTTAACCCACTTAGAAAATGTAATTCGTAATTATATTTTATTCCAATATCTTGTTTTTAACCTCTTTACTGTAGTTTCTGCCTATCGGAATGTTGTAAGATTGAATTTGAACGCGGTTTCCTTCTATAGATTTTACCTTATTTAGAGCAATTACATAAGATTTATGTATTCTAAGGAAGCGATCTTGAGGTAATTCTTCTGAGAGCGATGTAAGAGATTTATGTGTAATATAAGTTTTGTCTGGCGTGACAACTTTTATATATTCTTTCATTCCTTCAACAAATAGAATTTCTTCAATATTAATCTTCATCATTTTTTTATCGACTTTGATAAAAATATGAGAATCGCCTTTTGCGGTTTCGACCTTAATATTGTTTTTTAGATTGTATTCGGTGGTTATTTTATTGATGCATTTTATAAATCTTGGCAGCGGAATGGGCTTGACCAAATAATCTAGAACATCCAAATCATAACTTTCGGCAGCAAATTCTCTAAAAGCAGTGGTAATGATAACTTTAGTTTTATTTTCGATGAGGCTGATAAGTTCAAAACCAGTCATCATGGGCATGTTAATATCTAAAAAGACGGCATCGACAGTAGTGCTATTAATAAAATCGAGCGCTTCCAGAGAGTTAGTGAATGTAGCTATAACTTCAAAGTCTGTAAAATTGGTAAAATAATTTTCCAGGACTTTAATAGCTAAAGGCTCATCATCAATTAACACGCATTTAATCTTCATTCTGAGTAGGTATTTGTAATCGGATTATGTAGAAATTTAGTTTAGTGCTATGCTTCAGGCTAAAATTGTTTTTGTAAATCAGTTTCAGTCTCTTTTTTGTATTAACTAAACCAATTCCTCTTTTTGGATTATGATTTTGTGAAAGTACAAAATTATTTAAGATTTCAAAATCGAGCGTTTTGTTTTCGATGACTCTGCAATTGATTTTTATTTTTAAGTTTTTGTTGTTTAGACCGCCATGCTTGAATGCATTTTCTACTAATGAAATAAAAATTAGAGGAGGTACAACTACGTCATCTATGTTTGATTCTAAATTTATGGTCACTTCAACATTTTCAAAGCGAAGCTTTTCAATTTCGATATAATTCTGGATATAATCGATTTCCTTTATTAACGGAACGAATTTAGTTCCCTTTACATCATATAAAACATATTCCATCAAATTGGAAAGTTTTATGATTACATCAGGAACTTTTTTGGATGATTCTAATGATAATGCGTATAAGTTGTTTAATGTATTAAAGAAAAAATGTGGCTGAATTTGATTTTCGAGGTATTTAAGTTTAATCTTAAATTGGTTTTCTCTTAGCGATCTGTTTCTTTCTCTTTCTCGTAACCATGTCAGCGTCAGATAAACTGATGATGCCATTGCTAGTACATACAACTCTCCAATGCAAACGGCAACGATATGGTTAATTTCAAAAGGATGATATTCTCGATTGGCTTCTGGCCAGATGTTTTCAGATATAATGTAGTAAGTAAGCGCAGTTTTAGCCAAATAAATTCCAAATAGACTTAGAAGCAATAAAAATGTATACATAATATATTTTTGCTTCAATACATACTTCGGAACCAAAACAAATAAATTCAGATATACTAAAGGAATAACCAGAGAAAATTCGATTAAGTTTGATTTGAAAGCATATGGATAATCATTAAAGTAAGCGCCCCATCTTAAAAAGTTTAAAGTAAAGTATACTCCCCAAAACCAGATATGATTTTGCAGTTTAATATCAAATTTAACTTTTCGAATTTCTTTCAACTGGCTTTAAGTTCTTTACGGTTTTTTGGTTTTTCTTAACAATATTGAAATATTGTGCAACTTTAAACAATTAACTGCAAAAAGCCAATTTTTTTGAATAAAATTTCGCGAAAAAAGGATATTGGTGTTTAATTTTTGTATTAGAACGTTTTCGTAAAGCGTATTATTGAATGATTTATGTCGTTCGTTTAAATTTTATTGCTGTTGGTTTAATTTATTTTTTTTAACAATGCCTTAAGAATAATTTTACTTCATAACTAACAAAATAAAAATAAACATGAAAAAAATTTTCTTAATCTTTATGATTGTTTTTACGGCGCAAGTTTCGCTTGCACAAGTAAAAAGTGTCAAAGGTGTGATTACAGATTCTGACGGTATGCCATTACCAGGAGCTTCTGTTGCTGTACAAGGAGGTCAAAAGGGAACAACTACCGATTTTGACGGATTGTATACTATTGAAGTTCAAAAAGGTCAGAGCTTAGTATTTACTTATGTAGGACTAGAAACTCAGACGATAGTTGTAGGAGATGCTGCTACAATTAATGTGAAGTTGGTTCAAGGAGCTTCAAATGCATTAAACGAAGTTGTTGTAACTTCTTTAGGTATAAAGAAAACAAGAAAATCTTTGGCTTATGCTGCTCAAGAGCTTAAGGGAGAAGAGTTAACTCGTGTTAAAGATGCCAACTTAATTAATACTGTGGCTGGTAAAATTGCTGGAGTTGCGGTAACACGAAGTTCATCTGGAGCGGGAGGAACTACAAAAGTTACTATTCGTGGTAATTCATCTTTTGTAAATAATCAGCCTTTATATGTTATTGATGGTATTCCGTTATATAATGGTGGGGCAGGGCAGCCAAATGGAACTTTTGGTGATTTGAATGGAGGTAATAAAGATGGAGGAGATGTAGTTTCATTAATAAATCCAGACGATTATGAAGGTATGACAGTTCTTAAAGGTGCTGCGGCTTCTGTATTATATGGTTCTCAAGGAGCAAATGGAGTTATTTTATTGTCTTCTAAAAAAGCAAAAGCTGGAGCTGAATCATTTAATGTGAATTCAGTTACAACATTTGAAACAGCAGCTTATCTTCCAGAATTTCAGTCTGATTATACTTCTAATCCAGGTGATCCAAGATCTTGGGGACCAAAACAAAAGGTGGAAGGAGATAAAGAGATTAAAGACTTTTTTGAAGTAGGAAATACTCAAATTACCTCTATGACTTTTACGAAAGCTACAGATGGAGCTTCAACTGCTTTAAGTTATGCAAATACAAATGGTTCTGGAATTATTCCTGGAAATCACATAAAGAAAAATAACTTTGGAATTCGTCAGACAAGTAAATTTTTTAATGATAAATTAAGTGTTGCTGTAACAGCAAATTATGTTACTCAAACAATTAACAACAGACCGACTAACGGTTTATATTTTAACCCAATCGCTGGAGTTTATAGCCATCCAAGAGCATTTACTTTAAATGATTTGAAAACATATGAAGTTTTTGATCCGGTAAAAAATATGATGCAGCAAAACTATCCAGGATTTGCAACAGTAAATGAAAGTAATGAAAATCCATACTGGCAGATTAACAGACAAAAATCTGTTGATAAAAATAATTTCTTTACAGGAGCAATCGCTTTAGATTATAAAATTGCTGAGTGGTTTCATTTAACTTCAAGATATAGTTATAACAGAAATGAAAGTAATTTTCAAAAAGGGATGTATGGAAGTTCTGCAACTTCATTGGTACACCCAACAGGAAGATATATCAATTCAAATCTTATTGGAACACAAAACTATGCTGACTTAATTGCTTTGTTTAATACAAAAATTAACGACAACTTTAGTTTTAATGGTACTTTAGGTACAAGTATAAATCACTCAAGAACTACTGGATTGACTATTGATTCAGGAATCGGTGGCGGACTTGTTTATGATAACATCTTTACACTAGGAAACTTCGTTAACAATAATGGAAATGTTCAGACAGGATCGGAAAGAGAAGTACAGTCTGTATTTGCAGCAGCAACTTTTGGATATAAAGATTATTTGTTCTTGGATGTAGCAGGAAGAAATGACTGGTCTTCTACATTAGCAAATACTCAAGATCCGGGTTATTTTTACCCAGCTGTTGGTGCCACTGCAATTCTTAGTGAAATGACAACGATGCCAGAGTTTATTAATTATGGTAAAGTTCGTGCCACTTTTGCTCAAGTGGGTAATGATATCGCATCGACTATTACAAGCCCAACATCTAGCATCGTAGCTGGAAATATAGTGAACCCTACAGTGGGACCAAGAAGAGGAACTAGCTTGAAAAATGAGTTAAAATCTGAATTAGAACTTGGTACAGAATGGAGATTTTTTAATAACAGGTTAGGTTTTGAATTATCTTACTATACTTCAGAAACAAAAAATCAATTTCTTCAGGTTCCGGCGGAGTCAACAAACCCTGATGGATTTACTTTTTACGGTATTAATGCTGGTAGTATTTCGAATAAAGGTTTTGAGGTTGTTTTATTTGCTGACATTGTTAGAGGTGAAAAATTCAATTGGGATACAAGAATTAACTTTTCTCAAAACAGAAGTAGGGTAAATGACATTCCTTCAGAATCAACAGGCGGAAGAATCGTGCTTACAGATCCAGGATCTAACTCTTACAGATATTCATTAATCGAAGGAAGACCATTTGGTGTAATTGAAGGTTTCGATTTTAAAAGAGATGCACAAGGCAGAATCTTAGTTAATGATGACAATACATTGCAAAGAACAGATTGGAAAGAAATTGGAAATGCAAATCCTGATTTTATGTTAGGATGGTCTAACACTTTCAAATTAGGTGCTTTTACAGCAAACATTTTATTAGACGGCCGCTTTGGTGGAGAAGTGCTTAGTTTAACACAAGCAATCAATGATTTCAATGGAGTTTCTAAAGCTACAGGAGATGCAAGAAATGCCGGAACTGTTAATATTAATGGTGTTAAAGCAAGTGATGGTACTGCTGTAACTTCAATGGATCCATATGAATACTACAGTAATGTTGCAGGGAGAAACGGGGTGAGTAGCCAATATATTTACGATGCTACCAATGTTAGTGTAAGAGAGGTTTCAATTGGATATACATTCAATAAAACGAAATTACCAGTTTTTCAAACGGCTACAGTTTCTTTAATTGCCAGAAATTTATTCTTTATTTATAAAGATGCTCCATTCGATCCAAATGTGGCACTAAGTACAGGTGAAGGTTTACAAGGTGTTGATGTGTTTGGGATGCCGTCAACAAGAAGTATCGGTATTAATTTAAACTTAACATTCTAATCTTACAATCATGACATTAAATATAATAAAAAGAACAGCGATATGCTTGTCTCTTCTGGCAGCTTTTAGTTGTACAGATAATTTTGACGAGATGAATCAAAATCCTGTAGGAGCAACTACACCAGATTTGGAACAAAATTTTAATAATATTAAAAGTTTGATAAAACCTGCATTTACTAGACTTTACATATCAGATGTAACTTGGCAATATCAATTGCAGCAAAGTTTACAGGCAGATGGATGGTCAGGGTATATGACTACTCCAAATGAGTTTGGTGGAATAAACAATCATAACTACAATTTAAATCAAAACTGGAATGGTTACGCTTGGGATGATGCTTATGTAAATATCATCGCTAATTTGTTTAAGATTGAACAAAGAGCAAAAGGAAAATATGACCAGTTTTATTCATGGTCACTCATAATCAAAGTGGCAACTATGCAACGTATTACAGATATGTATGGACCAGCCGTATATTCTAAGTTTGGGGGAGATGGATTGGCGACTTATGATTCTCAGGAACAAATTTATACTCAAATGTTTAAAGATTTAGATTTCGCAGTAACCGATTTGACAGCGAGAGTTGCTGATGGTGAGGTTTCTAAATTTACTGAAACGGATCAATCTAATTATGGCGGAAGCTATTCGCAGTGGGTTAAATATGCAAACTCTTTACGTTTAAGATTAGCTATGCGTATTTCTAAAGTGAATCCATCACTGGCAAAAACTGAAGCAGAAAAAGCGGTAAATCACTCAATAGGAGTATTTAAATTGAATGCAGATGTGTTAAAGATTAAATCACCACTAGATTTAAATGTTATAGATGTGATGAGTCATGCTTGGGTTGGATTATTTATGGGGGCTGATATGGAATCTATTTTAGGCGGATATCAAGATCCTAGAATGGCTAAATATTGGGAGCCATCTGTACAAGTTGCTGGCGAATATAAAGGAGTTAGAACAGGTATTGTTTATCCAACACCTTCAACATATGCTAATTTTTCGCAAACAGGAGCTCGTACAAAAACTGGAGAAGTTACGTGGATGTCAACAGCTGAAGTTTACTTCTTAAGAGCTGAAGGAGCATTAAGAGGATGGAACATGGATGGTGTAGCAAAAGATTTATATGAAGCGGGCATAAGAGCATCTTTTGAACAAAATGGTGTAGAGGGTGCAGCTGCATACATAGCTGATAATGTAAAAGTTGCTAAGGATTATGTTGATCCAATTAATCCAGTAAATAATTCTCCGGCAGTTTCTAAAGTTACAGTGGCTTGGGGAGCAACAAATGAAATTAACTTAGAAAAAATTATCACTCAAAAATGGATTGCTACATATCCTGACGGACAAGAAGCTTGGTCTGAATTCAGAAGAACAGGTTATCCAAAATTATTTAGAATCACAAATAATAAAAGTGGTGGAGTTATAAGTACTGAATTAGGAGTAAGAAGATTACCTTTCCCATTATCTGAAGCAACAAACAATCCTAAAGGAGTAGAATCTGGAGTTGCGGTTCTTGGTGGACCAGACAACGGAGCTACAAGACTTTGGTGGGATGTTGATAAAGCAAACTTCTAAAAAAAAGAATATTAAGTTTGGTTAGTAGTATGGTATAGATGGTGAAAGCTGTCTATACCATATCTTAAAACCAAAAGGGTAATTACTACAAAAAAAGAAAAAAATGAAAAGTGCTTTAGAAATAAAACCTGATATCAGTTATAAAAGCGCTGGGAAATTTGAAGAAACTCGTTTTGAAAAAATTCATAACGAGATTTTCAAAAGTTCTATTGAAGCTTCTGTAATTGTAGCACAGGAAATTGCGCAGCTTATTAGATCTAAGCAGGAAAAAAATAAATCTTGTGTTTTAGGTTTGGCAACAGGTTCTTCTCCGATCAAAGTTTATGAGGAACTAGTGAGAATGCACAGAGAAGAAGGACTTAGTTTTAGCAATGTAATCACCTTTAATCTGGATGAATATTATCCGATGACTAAAGAGAATAATCAGAGCTATCATTATTTCATGCATGAGCACCTTTTTAATCATATTGATATTAAACCTGAAAATATTAATATTCCTGATGGTACAGTAGCAATTGATGAAATTAATCAATACTGTATCGATTATGAAATGAATATTAAAAACGCTGGAGGTCTTGATTTTCAGTTATTAGGAATTGGACGTACAGGACACGTTGGATTTAATGAGCCTGGTTCGCATATTAATTCAGGAACAAGAATTATCACTTTAGATCATATCACAAGAGTCGATGCATCATCAGCTTTTAATGGTATTGATAATGTGCCGAAACGCGCCATTACCATGGGGGTTTCAACCATCATGAGATCAAAACGCATTGTTTTGATGGCTTGGGGACAAAATAAAGCGGACATTATTAAAAGAACTATTCAAGGAGATATTAGTTCAGAAGTTCCGGCTACATTTTTGCAAAATCATCCAAATGCAACTTTTGTTTTAGACCAATCTGCAGCTTCAGAATTAACTCGTTTTAAAACGCCTTGGTTAGTTGGCGAATGTCTTTGGACACCTGAATTGAAAAGTAAAGCGATTGTTTGGCTTTGCCAAAAAACAAAACAGTCTATCTTAAAATTGACAGACCGTGATTACAACAATAATGGAATGTCTGACCTATTGGCTCAGGAAGGTTCTGCTTATGATATGAACATTAACATGTTTAATATTTTACAGCATACCATTACCGGTTGGCCAGGAGGAAAACCAAACACAGATGATTCATTTCGTCCAGAAAGGGCAAATCCGGCTAGAAAGAGAATAATACTTTTTAGTCCGCACCCTGATGACGATGTGATTTCTATGGGAGGAACATTTTCGAAATTAATCAAGCAAGGACACGATGTTCATGTGGTGTACCAAACTTCAGGAAATATTGCGGTTTCAGATGATGAAGCACTAAAATTTGCAGAAGTTGCCAGTGATTTTATCGGAGAAGGTCAAGCTGATATCAATTTCAAATCGGTTATCGAATTTTTAAATAATAAATCCGAAAATCAGATTGATTCTTTAGAAGTAAGAAAACTAAAAGGATTAATTAGAAGAAGAGAGTCTTACGGAGCAACAAGATACATCGGATTAAAAGATGAGAATACGCACTTTTTAGACCTTCCTTTTTATGAAACAGGACAAGTTAAAAAGAATCCGTTAGGACCAGAAGATATTGCAATTGTAAAAGATATCATTGCGAGGATAAGACCACATCAGGTTTTTGCTGCTGGAGATCTTGCTGATCCACACGGAACTCATGAGGTTTGTTTAAATGCCATTTTTGCCGCGTTAAAAGAACTTAAATCAGAACCATACATGGATGATTGCTGGTTGTGGCTTTATAGAGGCGCTTGGCACGAATGGGATATTCATGAAATAGATATGGCCGTTCCGTTAAGTCCATCAGAAGTTTTATTGAAACGTCATGCCATTTTACACCACCAGTCTCAAAAAGATAGAGTGATGTTTCAAGGAAATGACTCTCGTGAATTCTGGGTTAGGGCAGAAGATCGGAACAAAAACACAGCCATATTATACGATGAATTAGGTTTGGCTGAGTATGAAGCGATTGAAGCCTTTAAACGTTTTGACTACTAAAAATTTTTTCCGATTCATTTTATAATGAATCAAATAGCAAAATTCAGATTGATCTCATTGCGAAAGTGAGGTAAAAGCTGGAATCATTCTGAGTTTTGTTTTTTATATAAATTTCGGATACTTATTAAAAACTATCCAACCAAAAAAAAAGAAAAATGAAATATCTATTTGTACTATTATTTGCTGGCATATCTGCAGGTGCTCAAGTCCAGAAAGAGCAGCTGAATCTTATGCCTTGGCCTCAGAATGTTGTTATTAATGAAGGTAATTTTAATTTAAGCAAAAATTTTAAAGTAAACATTACTGGAAATCCAAATCCAAGAATTTTTGGTGGAGTAACTCGTTTTTTGCGCCGTTTGGATGGTAGAACAGGTACATTTTTCGAGCAAGGTTTTATTGAAAAATTAAATGAAGTTCCAAATGCGGAATTACAGATTAATTGCACCAAAAGCGGTAAAATTGGTTTATACGAAGACGAAAGTTATCATTTAGATATTACTTCAAACAAAATCACTTTAAACGCTTCAAGCGATTTAGGAGCTTTACATGGTTTAGAGACTTTATTGCAAATGCTTCAAAACAATTCAAAAACATTTTATTTTCCAGCTTCAAAAATTTCAGATTTCCCAAGATTTACATGGAGAGGTTTAATGATGGATGTTTCAAGACATTTTCAGCCAATTGATGTAGTGAAAAGAAATATTGATGCACTGGCGGCAATGAAAATGAATGTTTTCCATTGGCATTTGGTTGATGATCAAGGCTGGAGAATTGAAATGAAAAAACATCCAAGATTTACGCAAGTAGCTTCGGATGGAATGTATTACACACAAGAGGAAATTAAAAATATCGTAAAATATGCGGATGAGCGCGGTATTTTAATTGTTCCAGAAATAGATGTTCCAGGTCACGGATCTGCAATCTTAACTGCTTATCCAGAAATTGGAAGCAAAGTGATTACACTGACAGGAGGAACATCCGAAAAAAATATTCAAGGTACAGCAATTGCTACCTATGGAATTGAAAGAAATGCTGGAATTTTTTCGCCAACATTAGATCCTTCAAATCCTAAAACATACCAGCTTTTAAGCGAGGTTTTTGATGAGGTTTGTCCGTTGTTTCCAGGAGCTTATTTCCATATCGGAGGAGATGAAAACGAAGGAAAAGACTGGGATGCAAACCCTAAAATTCAAGAATTCAAAAAGAAGCATAATTTAAAAACCAACCACGAACTGCAAACGTATTTCACGATGCAATTGGCACCGATGTTAAAGAAACACGGAAAACAATTGATGGGTTGGGAAGAAATTTTAACCAAAAATTTATCTAAAGAAGCCATTGTGCATTCTTGGAGAGGTCCAAACGAAGGAATGCCAGCTGGACAATCTCTTGTAGATGCCGTTAAAAAAGGATACAAAACAGTTTTATCAAATGGATATTATATCGATTTAATGTATCCAATCGCAAGCCATTACCTAAATGACCCAATGCCAAAAGGAGCTAATTTAACTAGCGACGAAAAAGCAAGAATTTTAGGCGGAGAAGCTACAATGTGGACCGAGTTGGTTACCCCAACAACGATAGATTCTAGAATTTGGCCAAGAACAGCTGCAATTGCAGAAAGATTATGGTCGGCAGAAGATGTAGTAGATGTTGAGAATATGCGCAAACGTTTAGAAAATATTTCTTTTAGATTGGAAGAATTGGGGATTACACATATTCGTAATAAAGATGTGATTTTAAGAAACATTGCAAATAATCAGGATATCAAATCATTGGAAGAGTTTTCTAATGTAAGCGAACCCCTAAAAGGATATACTCGTAACAAAGGAGGAACAGAGTACCAAATGTATTCTCCGTTTACCTTGTTTGCAGACGCCTGTGGACCAGACGCAAAAGATGCTTTAGCATTTGACGCAGCTGTAAGCCAATATTTAGCTAATAAATCGGCAGACAATAAAGCCAAAGTAGCTGCATTTTTTACAAAATGGATTGCAGTTCATAAAGGATTAACAGAATTAAGCAATAACGCACCGTTGGTGCAGCCAATATTACCATTATCTAAAAAACTAAATGATGCTTCTCAGGAACTATTATTGGTTTTGGATAATAAATCAACTTTAGCGCCTGCAGATCTGAAAAAATTGATTGAACAATGCAATACAAAAGATCATGCAGATGTAGAACTGTCTGTTTATGAGAGTTTAAAGAAATTAATTTAGAGTTGGATTTGAATTAGTATTTAGTACGTTTTTGAGTTACTAATGTTTTTTTAGAGTGATAATTATCTCTGCCATATTTATGGCAGGGATAATTACAATGACAACTTTGAATTTTTAGAACAAACACATCAGAAATAATCAGTAAAAATTTTAAAAAAAATAACCAATAACGGAGTATTAACCTTTTAAAAACCAAATAGAAAGAATACCACAAAACATGACAATAAAAGAGTATAGATTGATGAGTAGTCCCAAATTTATCATTTGTATTTAACATTAATTTTTTAAAAATTATAAATAAATATCAATCACTACTATTGGCTAATGATTATGTATGAATCAGTAATAGTAATATTTATCTATAGAATTTAATTTGAGTTTATTTCCAATCGACAGCAGCCTTCCAACCTGCAGTTGAGCGAAACCCAGAAGCTTGATGCTGCTGCGGCCCAATTACTTATTTTCTATTAACTAATATTTATTAATTATGAAACATTTTTACAGATTGCTCTTTTTGTTACTGTTTCCCTTACTTGCGTTGGCGCAACCAGCCCACGGAAAAAAAGTAGTAGGGTATTATGCACAATGGTCTATCTATGCCAGGGACTTTAATGTTCCGAAGATTGATGGAAGTAAATTGACGCATTTAAATTATTCTTTTTATGGGACCACTTATGATCCTGCCCATCCTGAGAATACAAAATTAAAATGTTTAGACACTTATGCTGATTTTGAGCATATGGAAGGTGGAATTCCTTGGGATGCACCAGTAAAAGGAAACTTTTATGATTTAATGAAACTGAAAGAAAAGTATCCGCATTTAAAAGTTTTAATCTCTGTCGGAGGCTGGACAAAAGGTCAAGATCTTTCTCCAATTGCTGCAAGTCCTGCAGCAAGAGCGGCTTTAGCAGCAGACATGGCAAACTTCATTACTACATACCCGTTTATTGATGGTTTCGATATCGATTGGGAGTATCCTCTTTCTGGCGGAACTGACGGTACAGAAATAGTAAATGGTGCGCCTGTTCCTCCACAAAAATATAGCCCTGACGATAATAAAAATTTAGTGCTTTTATTGAAAGCGATGCGTCAGGCAATGCCAAATAAATTGGTTACAATCGCTGCTGGAAACAATGTTAGAAATGTTTCTAAACAGTATTTAGGGCCAAACAACAGAGCACAATACGGAATGACAGAAGATATTTCGACTTATTGCGACTATATCACTTATTTCGGATACGATTTTGGCGGTAACTGGTACGATAAAACTTGTTACAACGCACCTTTATACGCAAGCGGAAACCCTAATGACCCGTTGTATGGCGCAACGCAATCAGAATCATTAGACGAATTGACTAATCAATATTTGAATGTAATTGGTTTCCCTGCGAATAAATTAATTATGGGATTGCCTTTCTACGGAAAGAAATTTGATAACGTTGCTGCAAACTCAACAAACGGATTATTTGTTTCAGCACCAAGATATGTAGTTCCTGGATGTACAAATCCGCAAAACCCAACAGGAACATGGGATGGTTCTGGAGCTTGTGAAAAATCTGGAAGTATAGAAATCTGTGATTTAGTCGGAAATCCAGTTACCAATTCACATCCTTACTTAGATCCAAATACTATGATGGTAACACCTTCTGCAGCTTCTGCTGGATGGGTTCGTTATTTTGACAATACTACTAAAGTTCCTTACTTATATAATGCTACTACCAAAGAATTTATCTCTTATGAAGATAAACAGTCAATGGATTTAAAGGTGCAATATATAAAATCTAAAAATTTAGCAGGAGGTATGATTTGGGAATTGTCTCAAGATACAAGAGGCTCAATTCCAAATTCATTATTAAACCAAGTTGATACTTCTTTTGGAAGCGTTGTTCCAGGAACAGTTAGTATTTCTGGTTCTGTAAAAAACGGATCAGCTTTGGTTACCAATGTTACGGTTGAATTGCGAAATGCAAGTAATGTCGTAATTCAGACAGTAGTTTCTGCTACAGGGAACTTTGCTTTCAATAATTTAACTTCAGGACAAAATTATTCGCTTACAGCAGCAAAAGCAAGTTATACATTTGTCCCAGTATCTTTAAACAATGTAACTGTAAATCAGACAGGAGTTATAATTAACGGAACTCAACCAACTTACACAGTAAGCGGAACAGTTCTAGACGGAACAACAGGAGTTTCTGGTGTAACCATTTCTGCAGTTTCTGGAAGCACAACATTAACAGCGGTTTCAAACGCAAGTGGAGCATATAGCGTTGCAGGTTTAACAGCAGGATTAAACTTTACCGTTACAGCTGCAAAATCTGGGTTTTCTTATACTCCAGCTTCAACAGTTTACAATGCAATTGACGCGAATAAAACGCTTAATTTCACTCAAGGAGCAGCGGTGGTAACGTACACCGTAAGCGGAACAGTTCTTAACGGAACAACTCCAGTTTCTGGTGTAACAGTAACTGCATCATCTACAGCAGGGAATGTTACGGCAACGACTAATTCAAGCGGAGCATATTCATTGACTTTAGCTTCTGGTGGAAATTATACAGTTACGGCTGCTTTAACAGGCCAAACATTCACGCCAGCATCTACAGTTTATTCTAACTTGAATGCTAATAAAACATTGAATTTTACTCAAGATGTTGCAACAACTACGAGCAAAATCAGTGGAACAGTTAAAAACGGAACAATTCCTGTTGCTGGCGCGAAAGTAGAATTGGTTTTACCTTGGACAGATAATAACCACAACTGGAAAAGCGTTTTAGCAACAACAGATGCACAAGGAAAATACAGCTTTGACAATTCGGTTATAGATGGTTATACACAGGTTTTGAGTTTGAAATTAAACTCTTGGCAAAATGGCGAAGTAGCGTATTACCCAAATAATCTAGCCAACTTTGCAATTCCTGCAACTCCAACGGTTTATAATTTCAATACGAGTTCAACAGCTAAAGTAGCATTAGCAGCAGCTGCAAATCTAATCAGCGGAACTGTGAAAAATGGTTCAACGCCTGTAGCGAATGCTAAAGTAGAAATCGTTTTACCATGGACCGATAATACACACAACTGGAAAAGCGTTCTAGCGACAACAGATGCATCAGGAAATTATACTTTTGATAATTCAGTTGTAGCAGGATATACGCAAATTCTAAGCTTGAAATTAAATTCATGGCAAAATGGAGAAGTAGCCTATTACCCAAATAATCTGGCAAACTTTGCTGTTCCGACAACGCCAACAATTTATAATTTTAATACACAAACTACAGTTGTGACTAAGCCAGTAGTTGCCATTACAGCGCCAACAGCTTCGGCGATTGCTATAAATTTAGGATCATCAATTAATTTTGTGGCAAGTGTTGGATTAAGCGCTGCCGATGCTACTACAATCTCATCTGTTGTATTTAGTTTAGACGGACAAACGATAAGTGCTACCAATTCTTCTGGAACTTATACTTCGGTTTGGACGCCGGTAGCAAATCAGTTTGGAGTTTCTCATACGTTAACCGTTACTGCTACTGCATCAAACGGACAAACAGATTCAAAAACCTATAGTTTTACATTAACTTGTTCAGGTGCAAATTGTCCAAATACATTACCTGTAATTACTTGGAATTCGCCATCAAATACAACTGTTTACCAAAGCTCTTTCCAAGCTGTGCCAATTTCAGTTACAGCTGTTGATAGCGACGGATCGGTTTCTGGTGTTACTATTACTATAAACGGCGGTACATTTAATATGACAGCAGGTACAAATAATACTTATACGTATAATTTTACGCCAACTGCTTATCAGGATTATCCAATTGTAATCAAAGCAACGGATAATAAAGCTGCCGTAACGGCATTAAACAATACCATTAAAATTGCTACAATAAGTGGTAATAGATTCATACCGCTTCCATCTAAAATTATTTTAGGTTATGCACATTCTTGGGAAAATACTGCAGCTCCATTCTTATATTTTTCTCAAATAAAGGGAAGCAAATTTAATGTAGTCGATTATGCTTTCGTAGAAACCGTTAATCGTGATGGTTATACACCAATATTAACTACAAATGATGCTAGATATTTGACCAATGGAGTTTTCGATAAGCAATTATTGAAAAATGATATAAAATCTTTAAGAGATAGTGGTGTTCCTGTTATTGTCTCTATTGGAGGTCAAAATGGACATGTTGTTTTAGAAAATGTTACTCAGAAAAATATTTTCGTTAGTGGTTTAAAAGCGATTATCGACGAGTACCAATTTGATGGAGTTGATATTGATTTTGAAGGCGGATCTATGAATTTTAGTGCTGGAGGTTTAAGAGATATTTCTTACGCGGGTATTTCTGCTTATCCGAGATTGAAAAACGTAGTAGATGCTTTCAAAGAATTAAAAGCGTACTATGGCCCTGGATTCTTGTTGACTGCAGCTCCAGAAACACAATATGTACAAGGTGGTTATACTACTTATACAGATACTTTCGGTTCGTTCTTGCCAATCATTCAAAACTTGCGTAACGAATTGGATTTGTTAGCGGTACAATTGTACAACACAGGAGGGGAAAACGGATTAGACGGTCAATATTATGGTACAGCTAAGAAAGCAAACATGGTTACTGCTTTAACTGATATGATCATAAAAGGGTATAACATTGCTTCAACAGGAATGCATTTTGATGGTTTGCCAGCTTCAAAAGTTCTTATCGCATTGCCAGCTTGTCCAAGCGCAGCAGGTAGCGGATATCTAACTCCGACAGAAGGAATTAACGCTATGGACTATTTAAGAAACGGAACCAATTTCACTGGAAGAACCTACACTATGCAGCCAGGCGGACCATATCCTTCTTTAAGAGGTTTAATGACTTGGTCTGTAAACTGGGATGCCTCTTCTTGCGGTAACTCATCTGAATTGTCTAAAGCATACGCAGCTTATTTTGCATCGCAAGCTACGGCTAAAACATTGGCTGTAGAAGATATAACGCCTGATAGCAATACGACTGTGGCTTATTTCAGAAACAATACTTTATCGGTATCTAATGAAACAGAAGAAATTGCTCAGGTTGACGTATTCAATACGATAGGACAAAATGTTACAAGTCACAGAAACATTCAAAACAATAAAGAAGTGTTGCTTAATAGCCCAAGTTTTGCTAGTAAACAGATTTTTGTTGTGATAGTAACCAATAAATCAGGACACAAAAAGTCATTGAAAGTAATGAACTTTTTAAACTAAAATAAAAGGATTGAAAATTTAGAAATAAGAAAATTGGGACGGTTAAAATTGAGTTTGGTTATTTATTTTTTAACCTAATTTTTATTTCTTAAATGCTGTGAATTGAGGTAATTTGTTATTTGGTTTTTGCCTCAAGTAGCGCATTATGAACCCGACAATTTTATTGTCGGGTTTTTTTTATGGCTAAAACATTTTTTTATGCCTCCAAATAAGGATCTAAAACTTCTGCAAGTTGATTAAGCCAATAAAAATTATCATCGACATTCTTTATTCCCGATTCTATCGTTTCGCATTTTCTCATAACTGATAACGAAAGTGCATTATTTACTTCTCGTATCATTTTTGCCATTTCTTTACAATCAATATCATCTGTAAAAAGATTGTTTAATCTAGTCTGAATTTCATTTGAAAGGTTTCGTGTAGTCATAATCTTATTATTTTTACAAATATATAAGATTTGACACATATTTGTGTCAATTTTTTTTTAAAATAATTAAGACTTTTGATTTATGAATATTTCAGAAGAAATTTTTATTGTAAATCTTGGGCTTCACATAAAAGGATTACGTGAAAAAAAAGGATTGTCTCAACAGCAGTTGGCTACTGAATGCGATATTCCCAGAAATCAAATTAGTAGAATTGAAAGAGCTAAAATAAATACAGGAATAAAAACTCTTATAAGAATTGCGAATGCTTTAGATATTGAGCTTAGTGAATTGCTCACTTTTCAATTAAAATGATTTTAGAAAAGAATCTGCTAAATCTGCTAAATCTGCGAGAAACCCTTTGCGAACTTCGAGGTTAAAAAGAAATCCGTACTTTTGAATTTACAATTATCGCATAAAACTTCATGAAAAAATCATTCATTATTTTAATCACATTTTTAGTTTCAACTCTTTCTTTCAGCCAAAATAAATTCGGAAATCCAGAAGTCGATCCCATTCAAATACAAAAGACTTACGAGCAATGGTCGGTTTATAATAAAGGAATTATGCTTTCCAGAGATTTCACTGCACTTGATTCGTCTTCTAAAGAAATCTCAAAAGAAGTTTTTTTAGATCAATTGGCAAACGGGAACTTTATCCCAGTTCGATTGAAATCTGAAGCGAATATTTACGTCTATAAGCTTTTTAAAATTTTACCAAAAACAGATACAAGTATAAAAGCGACAATCAATCAAATTGGTTTTGATGCTTATAAAAACTACAAAATGGAAGGAACCGCTTTCCCAAAATTCTCTTTTAAAGATCTAGACGGAAATCTGGTAACCAACGAATCCATGAAAGGAAAAATCATTGTGATAAAATGCTGGTACATTCACTGCACGCCATGCATCAGAGAGTTTCCTCAAGTCAACAAACTAGTTTCAGCATATAAAGACAGAAAAGATATTGTTTTTATGAGTTTAGCCGAAGATTCAGCAGAACAATTAAAAACGTTTTTAGCTAGAAAACCTCTTTTGTATTCTGTAATTCCAGACATGAAAGAATATATGAATAATGCTTTGCAGCTGAATTCTTTCCCAACACATTTTATTCTAAACAAAGAAGGAATGATTGCAAAAGTGCTCCCTAATTTTGAAAGTTTAGAAGTGGCTTTGGCTAAAGAAAGCAAGTTGTAGATGAATTAATCCATTCTGGGCAAAGCTTATGAATTGCCTCCATCTTTAGATGGAGGTTCGATTGGAAATGAAAAAGGCTTTAGCCCAAATTCTAAAGTTTGGCTAAAGCCTTTTTATGAGACTATAATTTACATCCAGCTAAAGCTGGACGCAATTCAGTTATATGTATTAACAAAGAAACTTTGCATCTCTGCGACTTTGCGAGAAAATGCTTATTCAAAAGAAAAAACCTTAGCACCTTAGCATCTTTGCAACTTAGAACCTTTTTCACTACTTTTGCACCAAATTAATTAAAAAGACATTCATGTTAACAGTCAATAATTTATCAGTTCAGTTTGGTAAAAGAGTTTTATTTGATGAAGTAAATACAACTTTCACTCATGGAAATATTTACGGAGTTATCGGAGCAAATGGTGCTGGAAAATCTACTTTCTTAAAAGTGATTTCGGGCGATATCGACCCAACTTCTGGACACATTCATTTAGAGCCGGGAAAACGTATGTCGGTTTTAAACCAGAACCACAACATGTTCGACGAACATACTGTTTTGGAAACCGTTTTAATGGGAAATAAAGTTCTGTACGCTGTTAAAAAAGAAATGGATGAACTTTATTTAGATTATAATGATGCCAACGCAGATAGAATTGGAGAGCTTCAAGTTCAGTTTGAAGAAATGAACGGTTGGAACGCCGATTCTGATGCCGCAGCGATGTTATCTAACTTAGGAATCACAGAAGCAGATCATTATACTTTAATGGCTGATATGGAAGGAAAAATGAAAGTACGTGTGCTTTTGGCGCAGGCGCTTTTCGGAAATCCAGATTTGCTAATTATGGATGAGCCTACCAACGATTTGGATTTTGAGACAATCGCTTGGTTAGAAAACTTCTTGGCAAACTACGAAAACACTGTAATCGTTGTATCTCACGACCGTCACTTTTTAGATGCGGTTTGTACTCATATTTCTGATATTGATTTCGGAAAAATCAATCACTACTCAGGAAACTATACGTTCTGGTACGAGTCTAGCCAATTAGCGGCAAAACAGCGTGCACAGCAAAACAAAAAAGCAGAAGAGAAGAAACAAGAGTTGGAAGAATTTATTCGTCGTTTTAGTGCAAACGTGGCGAAATCGAAACAAGCTACTTCTCGTAAAAAAATGATTTCAAAATTAAACATTGCCGAAATCAAACCTTCAAGCCGTCGTTATCCTGCAATTATTTTCGATCAAGATCGCGAAGCGGGAGATCAGATTTTGAACGTTCAAAATTTAGCGGCTTCTGTTGATGGTGAAGTTTTGTTTAAAGATGTTGATTTGAATATGGCAAAAGGCGATAAAATCGTTCTTTTCTCTAAAGATTCACGTGCTACGACAGCTTTCTACGAAATCTTAAACGGAGAACAAAAAGCAGATGCTGGAACTTTTGACTGGGGAATTACAACAAACCAAGCGTATTTGCCAGCTGAAAACCACAAATATTTTGAAAACGATTTGACTTTAGTTGACTGGTTACGTCAGTATGCAAAAACGGAAGAAGAGCGTGATGAGGTATTCATTAGAGGTTTCTTAGGGAAAATGATTTTCTCTGGAGAAGAAGCTCTAAAAACGGCAAGAGTTTTATCTGGAGGAGAAAAAGTACGTTGTATGTTGTCTAGAATGATGATGGAGCGTGCTAACGTTTTAATGCTAGACGAACCGACAAACCACTTAGATTTGGAGTCTATTACAGCTTTCAACAACTCATTGAAAAACTTTAAAGGTTCTGTAATCTTCACAACACATGACCACGAGTTCGCGCAAACTGTTGGTAACAGAATCGTAGAATTAACACCAAACGGAGTTATCGACCGTTACATGACATTTGACGAATATCTTGATGATGAAAGAATTCAGGAACAAAGAAAGAAGATGTACAATCTTTAATCTTTAAATTCCAATATATTAAAATCCCAAATTCCAAATAAAACTTGGAGTTTGGGATTTTTTGTATTTAAAAATATAGCCACAAATTACACGAATTTCCACGAATTAAATTTGTGCTAATTTGTGTAATTTGTGTAATTTGTGGCAAAAAACAATCCCGCTATAAAATTGGAATTTGGGATTTTTTATTTGTTTATTTTACCACTATTTGCTTCCGAACATTTTAGCGAAAATCCAGATAATAATCGCAATAATAAAAATTACGATAAAGATCCCGAATCCCATTCCGGCTTTAAAAATGTCTCCAATAACTTCACAGCTTGAAAATGAAAACAGTATTACAAATACCATTAACAATCTTAGTATTTTATTTTGCATGATTCTGATGTTTTAAATTGATATTTAAAATTACTTCAGGAATAGGCAAAATGTGTTATAGAATTTTTTGGAAATGTTTTAGGATTTGGATTTTATAATTTTTATTTCTAAAGTGACAAGTCCAATGATTACTGCTATTTCTGCTAGAAAGTAGATACTCCCAAAGATAGAAACGCTTTCATAATTGTAGATTAAAATGCCGAATGTTAAAAGACAATAAAGAATGTTCGCCGCACAAATTATTTTTAAAAACGATTTCCAATTTTGCTTGATTAAAAAATAGCAACTGAGGGAATAAATGAAAAATAAGAATGCAATAATTGAAAGGTATTCGAAAATATCTTTTGTTAGACCGAAAAAATCATTGAAATTTCTAAGGATGAAATATAGTAGGATGGAAGTAAGTAAAGCTCCAAGACTGTCTAATAAAAATATGTTTCTAGTTTTTGTTAGAGATTTCATGAAGCTTTGATTTATTTTTTAAATTCTAATAATTTGAATTTTCATAAAGATCTTCAAGGTCTGGCATTTCGTCAATTTGAGTTTTTATCTTTTCTACCAAATCTGAAAATGTTGAATTTCCATTCAAAACTTTAGTCGTATATTCAAAAGGATATAGAGATAAGAAAACTTCATCTTTTTCATATTTTAACGTCATGCTTCTTAATGGGAAATCTGGTTTAGAATCAATGTATAATTTAAAACCGTATTTCTTTATTAGAAAATCACTGAAAGAATATGATAAAAACATAGCTGCTTGAGATTCTTCAATTTGAAAAGCTTTACAATATAGTAAGAAACCAAAACCATCTTGATCAACTTGATCCAAGTTTATAGGATGATTAATTGGGCTTTCAATTTTTCTTTCAATTTTGTTTTCTATAAAATAACTTTCGATCATTTTCAAACAACCTTCTAACATTTTTGGATCTATCATGTCTTCAGTATATCTGTCGTCGAAATATTCTTTGGTATTGATTTTATTTGCTCCGTAGTTATTTGATTCTTTTTTTGAGGAAAATAGTCTTTTAAAAAAGCTCATAATTATTTAGTGTTATTTTTGAATATGTTTTTTGCATGATGCTAAAGTAAAATTTTAAGTTTAAACTTGTTAAGACAAGAAGAATTTATTTTTGAAAATATGATTTTGAGTATTATAATTTGTCATTTTGTTTAATTGAAAGTTTGAAGTATTCAAAAAAACATATTTCAATCCCCAACACCCCAACAAATAAAATCAGATTCCGTATATTTGCGCAACCAAACATTACAATCACTTATGAGTCAAAAAGTATTACTTAATTCGAAAGAAGTTACTATCATACTCCATCGTTTGGCTTGTCAGTTAATCGAAAAACATCTTGATTTCTCTGAAACTATTTTAGTTGGAATTCAGCCAAGAGGCGTTTTTTTAGCTGAACGTTTAAAACAAATATTAGAAAACGAATATAAGGTTCCTGAAATTTCTTTAGGATATCTGGACATCACTTTTTTTAGAGATGATTTCCGTCGTACTGATAAACCGCTTGAAGCCAATAAAACCCAAATCAATTTTATAGTCGAAGACAAAAAAGTCATTTTTATCGATGACGTTTTGTTTACAGGAAGAAGTATTCGTTCTGCCTTAACTGCCATTCAATCTTTTGGAAGACCTTCAGAAATTGAATTGTTGGTTTTAATAGACAGACGTTTCAGCCGTCATTTGCCAATTCAGCCCGATTATAGAGGCCGTCAGGTAGATGCTATCAATGGTGAAAAAGTAATTGTAAGCTGGAAAGAAAATGATGGTGAAGATGTTGTTCACCTTGTGACGAATTAAATTTGGTTAATCGTGTAATCGGTTAATTGTTTAATCGGTTTATTTCGATTAAATAATTTAACAAATTTTAAAATTAGTTGAACCGTTAAATCGCAAAGCAGACGATTAAACAAATAAACGGTTAAACATTAAAAAAACGATTAAACAATTCAACGATTAAACATATAAACACACACAATGAAAGAATTAAGCGTAGATCATTTATTAGGAATCAAATATATCAACGAGAATGATATTAACCTGATTTTTGAAACGGCAGATCATTTTAAAGAAGTCATTAATAGACCAATTAAAAAAGTTCCTTCATTACGAGATATTACTATTGCCAATATTTTCTTCGAAAACAGTACCAGAACCAAACTCTCTTTTGAATTAGCGCAGAAACGTTTATCTGCTGATGTCATCAGTTTTTCTGCAGCTCAATCATCGGTTAAAAAAGGAGAAACCTTGATTGATACTGTAAACAATATCCTTTCGATGAAAGTGGATATGGTTGTAATGCGCCACTCTAATCCCGGAGCGGCTTATTTTTTATCTAAAAATGTCAAAGCAAGTATTGTAAACGCTGGAGACGGAGCACACGAGCATCCAACTCAGGCTTTGTTAGACAGTTATTCTATCAGAGAAAAACTGGGAGATGTTGCAGGAAAAAAAGTAGTTATTGTAGGCGATATTCTGCACTCGCGTGTAGCGCTTTCAAACATATATGCTTTGCAGATGCAAGGTGCAGAAGTAAAAGTTTGCGGACCAAAAACCTTGATTCCAAGATATATTGAATCGCTTGGAGTTACGGTTGAACCGAATTTAAGAAAAGCGCTAGAATGGTGCGACGTTGCCAATATGCTTCGTGTACAAAACGAGCGTATGGATGTGAATTTCTTCCCATCAACGCGCGAGTACGCACAGCAGTACGGAGTAGATAAACCGCTTTTGGATTCTCTTAGCAAAGAAATTGTAATCATGCACCCTGGGCCAATCAATAGAGGAGTAGAGATTACTTCTGAAGTGGCTGACTCAGAGCATTCTGTAATCTTAAATCAGGTTGAGAATGGTGTAGCGATTAGAATGGCGGTTATTTATTTATTGGCTTCTAAGATTCAGCAATAATTTTGTTTCTGGTTTAAAATTTAACCGCAAAGTTCGCAAAGAGCTACGCGAGGTTCGCAAAGCTTTGTTTTTTCTTGTGTACTTTGCGAAAAAACCTTGCGAACTTTGCGGTTAAGCTCACAAAGTTTGGCAACTTAGATTTGAAACTTGAAACAACAAAAAAACTTAGTAAATTAGCATAAATATAAGCCCTCAAAAATATAAAATGAAAGTAGATCAAAAAGGACATACTGTTACGATTAAAGATACGCAAGGAGATGTAAATGCTTTCTTGGAAAAAGTAACGCAACAATTTAAAACTTTTGAAAAACAAAATATTATAATCGATTTGTCATCAGATTCTAATATTTCAGAAAATGATTTAAAAGCTTTTTTACCGCTTTCTAAAGTTCAGAAAAAAGCAAAAAAATCGTTTGTAATTGTAGCAACCGATCTTGATTTTAATGCTATTTCAGATAAATTGGTTGTGGTGCCTTCTCTTTTAGAAGCTCACGATATTATCGAAATGGAAGAAATAGAAAGAGATCTAGGTTTCTAATAATTAACAATTGATAATTAAAAATTAATAATTGTCAATTATCAATTTTTAATTGAGAAATGAAATTAACTATACTTGGCTGTTATGCCGCAACTCCCAGAACGCTTACTAATCCCACTTCGCAGGTTTTAGAAATTAAGAACAGATTATTTCTAATTGACTGTGGAGAAGGAACTCAAGTGCAACTTCGAAAAAACAAGATTAAATTCTCCAAAATTAATCACATTTTTATCTCACATCTTCATGGAGATCATCTTTATGGATTAATAGGAACAATTTCGACTTTTTCACTTTTAGGCAGAACCACAGATTTGCATATTTATGGTCCGAAAGGGATAAAAGAATTGATTTTGATTCAATTAAAATTGACAGAATCATGGACAACTTATTCTTTGTTCTTTCACGAATTGGAATCGAAAGAAAGTGAAGTTATTTTTGAAGACAAAAAGGTCATTGTGAAAACAATTCCGTTGAAGCATCGTGTTTATACGAATGGTTATCTTTTTCAAGAAAAACCAGACGAAAGGAAATTAAATGTAGAAGCTGTTCAGCGCTATAATATTCATGTTGCGTATTATCAGAAAATAAAAAATGGCGGAGATATTACGCTTGACGATGGAACTATAATTGAAAACGAAAAACTTACTTTTGATCCATCGCCAGCAAAAAGTTATGCTTTTTGTTCGGATACGGTTTATAACGAAGAGATAATTCCAGTTATTCAAAATACAGATATTTTGTATCACGAATCGACATTTTTAGAATCGGAGGCAAGATTGGCAGAAAAAACACTTCATTCAACGGCAAAAGAAGCTGCAAATATTGCTTTAAAAGCTAATGTAAAGCAATTGATTTTAGGTCACTATTCAACACGATATGATGGAATAGAGCCTTTTAAGAAAGAAGCTGAGGAAGTTTTTCCAAATGTGCTTTTGGGAGATGATGGGGTGAGTTTTGATCTTTAAAGTTGCTAAGATACTAAGGTTCTAAGATGCTAAGTTTCTTATTGTAACTAGAAGGGCTTCGACTCCGCTCAGCCTGACAAACTTGAAACCTGAAACCTGAAACAAAAAAAATCTAAAATCTAAAGTCAACAATCTAAAATAACAAATCATGAATGATTTAAGTAATTATAGAAAATCTTATGAGAAAAGCGAATTATTAGAAACTAATATTCCTGAAGATCCGATTAATCTTTTTAACCGATGGTTTCATGAAGTGGAAGATTTTGGCGGAAGCGGAGAGGTGAATGCTATGACGGTTTCGACGATTGGACTAGATGGTTTTCCGAAATCGCGTGTGGTTTTATTGAAGAAATTTTCTGAGGAAGGTTTTATATTTTATACCAATTATAATTCAGAGAAAGGAAAAGCTATAGAAGCAAATCCAAATATTTGTCTGTCATTTTTTTGGCAGGAGATGGAACGTCAGGTTATTATTAAAGGAATTGCGCAGAAAACTTCTGAGATCATTTCAGATAATTATTTTGATTCAAGACCTGAAGGCAGTAAACTTGGAGCGATTGTTTCTAATCAAAGCGAAGTGATTCCGTCAAGAACATTCTTAGAAGAAAACTTAAAAAAACTAGAAGCCGAATTTGACGGAAAACCAATTCCTAGACCTGAAAATTGGGGCGGTTATATTGTGACTCCGCTGCAAGTTGAATTCTGGCAGGGAAGACCAAATCGACTTCATGATAGAATTCGTTATACTAGCCAGTCAGATTTTTCTTGGAAGATTGAAAGATTATCTTCGTAAAAGTATTTTTACGTAGGAATTTTATAGGTAAAAGTATAAAATGAATGCATTTCGTCGATTATTTTTGCACTTTAACGGTAAATTGAATACGTTTGGAACAATAAAGCAAACGATATTTATTCAAAGATAAATTTAAAGGATTTGCCCCAACATTTACTTTAAACCGCTACAATGCTGATGATTATGAAAAAGATTACGCGCACCATGTTGTTCATTGCGATTTTAGTCGCAATGAACGCATGTTCTGCTGACGCTGCCGAAGCAAGCTTGGATACTACTAGTCCAACAGAAACGCTTGTTGCAAATTACACATACAACGATACCGAAATAGAAACGATGAGACTGATAAACGAATACCGTGTGAGTATTGGTTTAAATGCCTTGGAAAGAGTGAATCATATATCTTTTAAATGTGAAGAGCATAACAAATATATGATTGAAAATAATGTTGTGAATCATAATGATTTTGCGGCTAGATCTAGCAATATGACGAGTGTATTAGGAGCAAAAAAAGTAGGAGAGAATGTTGCCTACAATTATAAAACTCCTGAGGCAGCTGTAAGAGCTTGGCTAGAAAGTCCGGGTCACAAAGAAAATATTGAAGGAGATTTTACTCATTTTGGATTGTCTGTCACGACAGATCCAGCTACAGGAAAAAAATATTATACTAACATTTTTGTTAAGCTTTAAAGATTTATTGAACAGGTTGGTTTTTTAGAAGTCGTTGTGATTCATGGAATTGCAACGACTTTTTAAATTAAAAAAAGCTGCTTAAAAGCAGCTTTTTTTGTTGGTCTATTGTTAAGATTATAAAGCGGTGATAATAAATTCGCTTCGTCTATTGGCCTGATGTTCTTCTTCGGTACATGGAACGCCATCAGCACATTTATTTACAAGTTCTGTTTCACCATATCCTCTTCCAGTTAATCGGTTTGGCGCAATTCCGTTTTTAACCAGCCATTGAATAGTTGATTTGGCTCTTCGGTCAGATAAAGCTTCGTTGTATTGATGAGAAGCTCTACTGTCTGTGTGCGAACGGATGTCTAGTTTCATATTAGGATAATCGTTAAGAACAGCCAGTATTTTTTCTAGATCCAATGCAGCTTCGGTTCTAATATTTGATTTATCCAAATCGAAATAAATCATTTTAATGCCGAAACATTTTCCTAAATCATCGCCCACAGTAACTTTACAGGTTGCTTTTTCCAGTGCAATCGGTAAGTTTGTTTTACCGCTTGTTTTTTCAATCGTAACGCTTAATTCTCTGGTTGTGTATTCTGGTTTTTCGGCTCTCACATAATAGGTTTTTCCGCAATCTACAGCAAAGGAGTAAAGTCCGGCACCATCTGCAGCAGCAGAGTTTTTAAGATTCATCTGATCATCGTACAAAGTAACTTTTGCTCCAGGCAGTACGGCACCAGTTTCAGCATCTGTTATAACGCCATACAATTCCTGAACGCATTTGAGCCTTTTGGTTTCTAGGAATTTGTAGATATCATCAGAACCCTGTCCGCCCTCTTTATTGGAACTGAAAAATCCTCTTCTTGTTTCGGGATCAATGATGTACGCAAAATCATCTTTTGGCGAGTTGACATCTGCTCCCACATTTTGGATATTGCTCACTTTTCCGCTATTGTCAATATCGCCGACAAAAACATCCAAACCTCCCAAACCGGGATGCCCGTCAGAGGCAAAATAAATCTCGTTTTCGCTGGTCAGGTAAGGATATGTTTCTTTTCCTTCTGTATTAATGCTATTTCCGAGATTTTCCGGTGGGCCATATCCGCCATTTGGATGTATGGTAACCTTATATATATCGGACTCTCCGATTGACCCTGGCATATCAGAAGCAAAATAAAGCGTTTTTTCATCTGGACTAAGAGCTGGGTGAGCCGTGCTATAGTTATTGCTATTGAAAGGAAGCTCAGTAATATTGGTCCATTTATTATCTTTTCCCAGCTCTGCTTTGTAAAGTTTTATTAAGGTAACTTTGTTTTCGTCTTTTCCTTTTTTTCCATCAATATAGTTGTTCCTGGTGAAATAAACTGTTTTCCCATCTTTTGTGAACACGGGAGAGGCCTCATGAAATTTGGTATTAATAGCAGATTTGAATTTATTTACCTTTGATGTGCTTCCTGTTGCAGGATCCAAATCTGCATCGTAAATGTTGGTGAAATATTCTCCCGTCCATTTGTGTTTGCGTTTTGTAAAATTTCCAGTATCTCGCGCTGAAGCAAAATATATTTTGTTGTTGTAAATAAATGATCCGTAATCTGAGTACCTGCTATTTATACCTGCATCTTCTATCTGGTACCTCCCAGAATTTGCTTTAATCTGGTCCATGTAGTTTACATCTTCTTTGTAAAGTTTTCCTCTGCTGTCATTTTTGGAGATAGCATTAAACTCATCCAGAAATTTATTGGCTTTGCTGATGTCGCCAGTAGATTTTAGAGATTGCGCATATCTAAAATAGTATTCTGGTTCCACTTTTGTGTTCATTGCAAATAACTCGCCATACCATTTTGCCGCATTTTGAAAATCTGAATTGAAGTAATAGGCATTTCCCAGTTTTTTAAACATATCTTCAGATTTGTAGCCTTTTGCAGCAACTTTTTCATAAGTTTTTATTGCATCTACATAAGCATAGCCGTCATATTTTTTGTCTGCATTATTTATTTTTGACTGCTGTGCATAACTGCTAAATGAAAAAGCACTTATAATTGTAATTAAAAGTAGTGTATAGTTTTTCATGATACCTAATTTTTAGAAGAAACGAGGAGTTGTCATTTTGCCTTTGTTTGAGAAGAATTCATAGCGAAGGAAAATTTCGTGTGATCCTGAATTATAATTGTTTAAGTTTGAAGTTTCTCTATCATACCCATAACCTAAATAAAGTCCGTCTGTGATTTGAAATCCAACCATAGCGCTTAAAGAGGCGCTCCATCTATAGGCTGCACCAAGCATAAATTTATCATAGAACATAAAGTTGGCTGAAAGATCTACTTGAAGCGGTGCGCCCTGAACCATTTTGGCTAAAACAGCAGGTTTAAATTTTACATATTCATATTTGTCAAGATTGAATACATAACCTCCAATTAAATAATAATTGATTTTGTCTTTGTAAATTGCTACGTCATTGTCGTCGTAACGATTTGTTTCAATAAAATTTGGAACAGACAAACCAATATAAGCTTTATCAGAATGCCAGTAGACTCCAGCTCCAACATTTGGACTGAATTTATTGTTTAAATCCTGAAATTGAGGATCTCCCTGATCGGCGGGATTTAATTTATTTACATCTAAATTGAAAATATTTGCAGTTCCTTTAATACCAAATGAAAGTTTAAAATCGGCAGATGTCTGAACTGTATAAGAGACATCGACTGAGATATTATTCTCATTGGTAGGACCAATTTTGTCATTGACTAATGAAGCCCCTATACCTAGTTTGCTATTATTTATAGGAGAGTTAACTGAAAAACTGCTTGTTTCTGGTGCTCCGTCGAGACCTACCCATTGGGTGCGGTAAAGACCAAAAATACTAAGTGCTCCACGAGAACCTGCATAGGCAGGATTTATATTTATTGTGTTATACATATACTGCGTATACTGTGCATCTTGCTGTGAATACCCTGAACATGTAACTAACAGAATGACGAAGAAAAATAATTTTGTTCTCATAGTAGATTTTATTTAATAATTACTATTGACTTTTTAAATCATTGAATTTCAATGTTTTTTTTTGAGATGATTAAATTTTACGGATGTTTTTAAATACGCTGTAAAATGATATTTACAGCGTATTCTAAGTACTATTTGGATAGATACAAGTATCCGTCTAATTTATGATCTTGAACATTGTTGTTTCCATCCAGAGATTTATAGTTAATAATGTAAAAATAAGTTCCAGTTGGTAGTCCGTCAGATTGCTTAACAGTTGTTCTTCCTCTTGAAGTTCCATCAAAAGCATTCGTTGTATTATTGTAGTTTGTAGTTTCAAATACTAAAACTCCCCAGCGATTGTATATTTCCACAGTATTGCCAGGATAACAAGTGGTGTCATCGATATTGTCAATTTTAAAGAAATCGTTTATGTTATCACCATTTGGAGAAAAAGCATTATGTACTAATACATTACCACAAGCTAAGACTTTACAATCATCATTAATTTCCATATTTAAAACTATGCTTCTAGGACATCTTTCGTCAGCTATTATATATTCAAAAGCATAATTGCCTAATGCTAAACCGAATGGATTAAGAATGCTTCCCTGAAGCGCATTAGTATTGTTTCTATCCTGCCAAACTCCAGTCAATGGGCTTCCTTCAGGAAGCAGACTGTTCAAGTTAACTAATGTTGAGTCATCTGTACATGCTGTGCCACTTACTTCTACAACACCATTTGGAATCACTATGATTGTTACAGTGGCAGAATCGCAGTTTTGAGAACTTAATTTGTCACAGATTGTATAGTTGTAAATATAAGTTCCTGCAGGTGTCAAGCTTGATACATTTACATTTCCAGAAGCATCAACCGTAATGTTTGGATCTGTTTTGGTGTTATTTCCTTCTGCTGTAAGTGTAAAGTTTACTAACTCTATTGTTACTGGTGTTCCTCCTTTTAAATCATTACTTAAAACATTGCCTACTAATCCAAAGGTGTTACATCCTATATTACTGTATGTATCATCATTTGCAATTAATGGAGAAATTACAGTAACGGTTACTATAGCAGTATCACAGTTTCCAAAATCGGCTTTTTCACAAATTTGGTACGTTAATGTATAAGTGCCTCCCGGTGTATTTGCTGCGACGTTTATTGTTCCGTCAGAAGCTATCGATATCGATCCTGTTGGATCAGTAACACTTGTTGTTAAAGTTACATCATTGATGTTTACTGCTGAACCATTTAATGTATCGTTAATTAAAACATTGCCCACTGTGGTTTGTCCTGAGTTTCCTATTATTGGTGCAGGATTGTCATCGTTTGCCACTATAGCAAATGTTGGTCTCGCAGTACAAAAAGGATCAGCAGGAGGATAGCTAACTGTGATAGTTTGGCTTGGATTAAGAGATAGAGTTACATTTGCTGTTGGACGTAATTTTTCAAATCCGTCAGCGGCTTCAATCCATCTATTATTTTCAAAAATCCAGCCTGGCCAGTCAATTCCTTTGCCTTGTTCATCTACTACAGCTCCTGGCCATAGTACACGTCCACTTAATGGCAGATCAGTCATTGTTGTAACTACATTGTTATTGCTATCTGCCCATGCTATGGTCACGCCATTTATAGGAGTAAAGTTTTGCGGCGTAACTGCGTAATCTAGGTAAGGAACATCATTAACGCATATTGATGTTGCTGTAACAGTCATAACAGGAGCTTCTATTGTAATGGTAACGGTTGCTGTGTCACAATTGTCTGTTTGATCAGCTTCACAAATTTGATATACCATTGTTAATGTTCCAACTGGAGCATTTGGCAGTACATCAACAGAACCGTCAGCATTTAATTGTAAAAACTCGTTTGGTGTTACAGTTGTTATAATTACATCAGATGCAGTTATAGGATTTCCTTCTAAAGTATCATTTGGCAATACATTAAGTACATCGGTTGTAGTGTGATTTACACCTGCAATTGGGCCAGCACTGTCGTCATTAGCCACAATGTCTTTGTATTCTTTACAGCTTACACCGAAATCAATATCTAAATGAACTAAATCTTCTGGTGTAACATTCACTACATAGCCACTATCTGTTGTAGTTTTACAAACGGTGTGCAACTGTGCTTTGCTTGTTTTTCCAGTTATGTTTTTAGCAGATACAGAAGGGAGTACTTTTACTAAACCAGTAAATCCTAAGTTTGCAGCTACAGTATCGAAATTAGCATCTCTTACCAATTTTACGGTATATTGTCCATAAGGATTTGCTATTTCTGGGCGGTTTCTCCAGAAACCTTCTATTCCCACAATAACTTCATCATGATATCCATTTGGACCATCAATGATCACATTTGCACTAAGAGCATTTCCGAAACCACCAGCATTTAATTCCCCAACATTTTGAGGACCAGCATAGCTTCCGTCTCCGTTAAGATCTATCCATTCCCATTGGCTGTAATCAATAGCTCCATTAGAATCTGGAATGTTTTTAGTAACGGCACCATCATTATTGGCATCATACCATTCATCTTGAATTCCGTTGCTATTAGTATCGTACCAAACATAATCTCCAAGAACAGGAAGTTTAGAAGCTCCATATTCGAAGTTATGAACTTGGAAAGCACATTCCTCTAGAGTAGTAAAGAATAAGCTAGAATCAACAGGGTATAATTGATATGCACTATTTAAATTAGCATCTTGTACTTGCACCAAATAACTTCCAGCAGGCATTCCTGTAAAACTGTACATTCCGTCTGCACCTGTAATACGCATTTGTATTGGTTCTGTAGTTGTTCCTTGAGGAATCAATGTTACAGGTACATTTGCAAGAGGAGCGTTAGTGTCTACATTTATGATTTGACCAGATATTTTAACTCTATAATTTGGTTCTGTAATCACAACTGTTGCAGTTGCTGTACAAGTTTCATTTTCAGTATTTACTGAAGATGTTGCAGTAAGTGTATAAGTTCCAGCTGGTAGATTAGTATTTCCAACTACCTCATTATTTTGATTGGTAATTACTACAGTAGCTCCAGCACTGCTAGTAACTGCAATTGAACCGTCGCTTTCTCCTTGGCAGCTTACATTTGTAGCAATACCGCTTACAGAAACTTTATTTTCAACTGTAAAGGTTTGAACTAATTCAGTTTTATTGCCTGCACAGTCTGTTAATGTATAAGTTCTGGTTAAGATGTAAGATTCTCCATTACATCCTGTTCCTCCATTGTTAGTGTCGCTTACAGTAATATTTACAGTTCCTGAGCAATTGTCTGTTGCATCTTTTATGTCATCTGGACTTCCTGCTGGAATGTCTGCTGCACTTTGTAGATTGGCAACATCTGCTGGTGCTGTACCGGTTGGAGGAGTAGTATCTCTTACTGTTATAATTTGAGTATAAGAAATTGAATTTCCTCCACAATCACTTGTTGACCAGTTGCGAGTTAAGGTATATTCTGTACCGCATTCGTTTTTAATATCGCTTTTAGTTTCACTGAAAACAATTGGTAAGTCTACATTGCAATTATCAGAAGCTACCATATTAAATGGTTCTGGAACAGCGTCACAAGAAACTGTAATATCTGCAGGAAGTTCACCAGCGAAAGTTGGTTTTGTAGTATCCTGAATTGTGATTACCTGAGTAAAAGTATCAGAAACATTACCGCAGTCATCTTTTACAGTCCATGTATTGGTGTAAGTTCCAGCGTTTGCACAGCTTTCAGAAGCTATGAACTGTCCGCTTACTTTTTCAATGTTTAAAACATCAGCATCGCATAAGTCAGCTGCTGTAGGGAACTGAGCCTGAGCAGCCGCAAGACCTTCTGTATTGCTACATTCTAAAGTTACGTTTAGAGTGCCAGCAACAGTCGTCCAAGTTGGAGCTGTTGTGTCCTGAATGGTGATCACCTGAGTGAAAGTTTCAGAAGTATTTCCGCAGTCGTCTTTAACTGTCCAAGTGTTAGTGTAAGTTCCTGCGTTTCCGCATCCTTCAGAAGCCACGAACTGTCCGCTTACTTTTTCGATGTTTAGAACATCTGAATCGCATAAGTCAGAAGCTGCAGGGATTTTAGCTTGAGCTGCTGCAAGACCTTCTGTATCGCTGCATTCTAAAGTCACGTCTAGAGAACCCGCAACAGTATTCCAAGTTGGCGCTGTTGTGTCCTGAATGGTAATCACCTGAGTGAAAGTCTCAGAAGTATTTCCGCAGTCATCTTTTACTGTCCAAGTGTTAGTGTAAGTTCCAGCATTTCCGCATCCTTCAGAAGCCACGAACTCTCCGCTTACTTTAGTGATGTTTAGGACATCTGAATCGCATAAGTCAGAAGCAGCTGGGATTTTAGCTTGAGCCGCTGCAAGACCTTCTGTGTCATTGCATTCTAAAGTCACGTCTAGAGAGCCAGCAACAGTATTCCAAGTAGGAGAAGTTGTATCTTGAATTGTGATCACTTGAATGAAAGTCTCAGAAGTGTTTCCGCAATCGTCTTTAACTGTCCAAGTGTTGGTGTAAGTTCCTGCGTTTCCGCATCCTTCAGAAGCCATAAACTGTCCGCTTACTTTTTCGATGTTTAGAACATCAGTATCGCATAAGTCAGAAGCTATAGGGAATTGGGCTTGAGCGGCAGCAAGTCCTTCTGCATCACTGCATTCTAAAGTCACATTTAAAGCTGTTGAAGCAGTTGTCCAAGTAGGAGCAGTTGTGTCCTGAATGGTGATTACCTGAGTAAAAGTCTCAGAAGTGTTTCCGCAGTCGTCTTTTACTGTCCAAGTGTTGGTGTAAGTTCCTGCATTTCCGCAACCTTCAGAAGCCACGAACTGTCCGCTTACTTTTTTAATGTTTAGAACATCTGAATCGCATAAGTCAGAAGCTATTGGAAACTGCGCTTGAGCAGCAGCAAGACCTTCTGTGTCACTACACTCTAAAGTCACATTTAAAGCTGTTGGAGCAGTTGTCCAAGTAGGAGCAGTTGTATCTTGAATCGTAATTACCTGAGTGAAAGTTTCGGATGTATTTCCGCAATCGTCTTTTACAGTCCAAGTGTTGGTATAAGTTCCGGCGTTTCCGCATCCCTCAGAAGCTACGAACTGTCCGCTTACTTTAGTGATGTTTAGAACATTTGTATCGCATAAGTCAGAAGCTATAGGGATTTGAGCTTGAGCTGCTGCAAGACCTTCTGTATCGCTGCATTCTAAAGTTACATTTAAAGCTGTTGGAGCAGTTGTCCAAGTTGGAGCAGTGGTATCCTGAATGGTTATCACCTGAGTGAAAGTAGCAGAAGTATTTCCGCAATCGTCTTTAACTGTCCAGGTGTTGGTGTAAGTTCCTGCATTTCCGCATCCCTCAGAAGCTACGAACTGTCCGCTTACTTTAGTAATGTTTGAAACATCTGTATCACATAAGTCAGAAGCTGCAGGGAATTGGGCTTGAGCAGAAGCAAGTCCAGATACATCGCTGCATTCTAAAGTCACGTCTAGAGAACCAGCTTGTGTTGTCCAAGTAGGAGCAGTTGTATCTTGAATTGTAATCACCTGAGTGAAAGTGTCAGAAGTATTTCCGCAGTCGTCTTTAACTGTCCAGGTGTTGGTGTAAGTTCCTGCATTTCCGCATCCCTCAGAAGCTACGAACTGTCCGCTTACTTTAGTAATATTTAAAACATCTGTATCGCATAAGTCAGAAGCTGCAGGGAATTGGGCTTGAGCTGTGGCTAGACCTGCAGTATCGCTGCATTCTAAAGTTACATTTAAAGCTGTTGGAGCAGTTGTCCATGTAGGCGCTGTTGTATCCTGAATGGTGATTACTTGAGTGAAAGTTTCGGATGTATTTCCGCAATCGTCTTTAACTGTCCAGGTGTTGGTGTATGTTCCGGCGTTTCCGCAACCTTCAGAAGCCACGAACTCTCCGCTCACTTTAGTGATGTTTAGAACATCAGTATCGCATAAGTCAGAGGCTGTTGGAAACATTTCTTGAGCGTTTGAAAGTCCAGTCGCATCACTGCATTCTAAAGTCACATTTAAAGCTGTTGGAGCAGTTGTCCAAGTTGGAGCAGTTGTGTCTTGAATAGTAATCACTTGAGTGAAAGTTTCAGAAGTGTTACCGCAGTCGTCTTTTACAGTCCAAGTGTTGGTGTAAGTTCCTGCATTTCCGCATCCTTGAGAAGCTACGAACTGACCGCTTACTTTAGTGATGTTTAGAACATCAGCATCGCATAAGTCAGAAGCAGCAGGGAATTGAGCCTGAGCTGCAGCAAGTCCAGCTGTATCGCTGCATTCTAATGTCACGTCTAGAGAACCAGCTTGTGTTGTCCAAGTAGGAACTGTTGTATCTCGAATGGTGATTACTTGAGTGAAAGTCTCAGAAGTATTTCCGCAGTCGTCTTTAACAGTCCAAGTGTTAGTATATGTACCTGCGTTTCCGCATCCTTGAGAAGTTACGAATTGTCCGCTTACTTTAGTGATATTTAGAACATCAGCATCGCATAAGTCAGAAGCTGCAGGGAATTGAGCCTGAGCTGCAGCAAGTCCAGCTGTATCGCTGCACTCTAAAGTAACATCCAAAGAACCTGCTTGAGTATTCCAAGTAGGAGCAGTTGTATCTTGAATTGTAATCACTTGAGTGAAAGTTTCAGAAGTGTTTCCGCAGTCGTCTTTAACAGTCCAAGTGTTAGTATATGTACCTGCGTTTCCGCATCCTTGAGAAGCCACGAACTGACCGCTCACTTTAGTGATATTTAGAACATCTGTATCGCATAAGTCAGAAGCCGTTGGGAACATGGCTTGAGCATTTGCCAATCCAGATGCATCGCTGCATTCTAAAGTTACATTTAAAGCTGTTGGAGCAGTTGTCCATGTAGGCGCTGTTGTATCCTGAATGGTGATTACTTGAGTGAAAGTTTCGGATGTATTTCCGCAATCATCTTTTACAGTCCATGTGTTGGTGTAAGTTCCAGCGTTTCCGCAACCTTGAGAAGCTACGAACTGACCGCTTACTTTAATGATGTTAGAAACATCAGCATCGCAAAAGTCAGAGGCAGTTGGGAATAAAGCCTGAGCAGCTGCAAGTCCTGCAGTATTGCTGCATTCTACAGTTGCATTCAGCGAACCAGCAGAAGTTGTCCATGTTGGCGCAGTCGTGTCTTGAATAGTGATGATCTGAGTGAAAACTGTTGAAGTGTTATTACAGACATCTTTAGCAGTCCAAGTGTTGGTATAAGTTCCAGAGTTTGCACAAGTTCCAGCGGCGAAAGTTCCGCTTATTTTTGTATAAGTTACAGTTCCACCGCAATTATCTGTGGCAACAGGAGCCTGATTTTGTGCTGCTGTCAATCCTGCTGTATCGCTGCATTCTAAAGTAACATTCAAAGCTGTTGGAGCAGTTGTCCAAGTCGGTGCTGTAGTATCCTGAATGGTGATCACCTGAGTGAAAACTGTTGAAGTATTATTGCAGACGTCCTTAGCGGTCCAAGTGTTGGTGTAAGTTCCAGAATTGGCACAAGTTCCAGCGGCGAAAGTTCCGCTCACCTTTGTATAGGTTACAGTTCCGCCGCAATTGTCTGTGGCAACAGGAGCCTGATTTTGTGCTGCTGTCAATCCTGCTGTATCGCTGCATTCTAAAGTAACATTCAAAGCTGTTGGAGCTGTTGTCCAAGTCGGTGCTGTAGTGTCCTGAATAGTGATCACCTGAGTGAAAACTGTTGAAGTATTATTGCAAGCATCTTTAGCAGTCCAAGTGTTGGTGTAAGTTCCAGAATTGGCACAAGTTCCAGCGACGAAAGTTCCGCTCACTTTTGTATAGGTTACAGTTCCACCGCAATCGTCTGCGGCAACAGGAGTCTGATTTTGGGCTGCTGTCAATCCTGCCGTATCACTGCATTGAAGGGTAGCATTTAATGCATTAGCTTGAGTTGTCCAAGTTGGCGCTGTTGTGTCGTTAACAGTTACTATTTTTTCACAAGTAGAACTACATCCATTTAAAGTAGTAGTTAATACTAATTTAAACGTTGTATTACAAGTAGAACCAGCTTGAACAGTCACGTTCTGTAAATTTGTCGCTGATGTGATTGTGGCACCATTTGCAGTTGCAGGAGGCAAAGACCAAGAATAGGTGGTCATACTGGCTGGAGCAGAATAAACATTAGAAGAAGATAAACATACAGGGCCAGCAGTACCAGTAATAGAACAAACCGTTGGAGCATTTACTGTTACGGTTGCTTCACTTGTTGCAATGTTACTTCCAGAGCATAAACCTGAATTAGAAAATATTGCTCTGAATTTTGTAGTTTCTGTTAAATTACCTGTATTGTAAGCTGTTAAACCTGCAGTATTAGCAATATCTACCCACACTGAAAATGGAGCAACAGATGATTGCCATTTAATTACAGTAGAACCAGCATTGAGACCTGTTATTGTTAAAGCAGCACTAGCCCCTGAACATATAGTTGTGTTTGGTCCAACTGTTCCTTTTAATGGAATTCCAAAAGTAAGTGGAGTATTAGTACATAGACTTGAATTAGGTGAGTTACCACTAACAGAAGCTAATTTTGTAACGTTAATTACGCCAGGATTATTGGGATCGCAAATGTTAATTCCCAAACTTCCAAAAGGGACATTAAACTCTAAAAATGTAGCGCCAGAATTACAATTGGCTCTACCTGCCATTGCAGCTAGGCCTGCAGGGATAACATTAGTTTGAGTTTTAACACTGCCATTTCCCGTATATAAAGTAAAACCACTTCCGTTAGAATTAATTTCTAAGATATACTCAGCACCAGCTACACTAATGGTTCCCCCAAACGAATCTGAGGTTAATCCTGTTGATGAATTATTATCGGTATCTAAGTACAATCTAAAAAGTGCCGAACCACCATTACCAATGTCCATACCTAATCTTAAAACTTGATTTTGGGTATCAACTTTAGCACGAATCGTCCCAATGTTACATGTTGAAGAAGGATTAGCTAATAATACTGTGCTGTAAACCGTTCCAGTTGCATATTCATCACCAACTGCACCTGGGCCAGGGCAGTAATTGCCATCATATGTATTTTGAGAATAGCCACTTGTAACAAATATTAAAAGCAACGTAATATAAACGTATTTAATATTCAAATTAATTAAAGTAATGTTTTTCATAATCTCTAATTTTTTTAATCTTTAGTAATTTTATTTTGAGATTCTTGAGTTATAATCCGTTTTAATTGATTATAAATTGCCGAGGCGTTCTTAATAAAAATTATAGTAGTGACTTAAAGATTTGGGCTGTAGAAAAAATGAGTGTTTTTGTTTTTTTTAGTTTTAGGTTAATGTTCAGTAAAAATCTCAAGAAGATGGAAAAACTGTTCTATTTATTTTTGTAATGGGACAAATAGGTTATTAATCACATCGTGCATTTCTAACAAAAAAATAACTTACAATTTTGACACTTTTTAGGACCGTTGAAGTGACACTTTTTTATTCGTATAAATTGTTTCTTTGTTTTGTGATATATTTAATATTTTAACAGAATCAAAGTTATATTAGAGTTTTTCTAATATGATTTTTTTATCTGTAACTAACCTAAAAACTCGTTGAAATGTTGTTTTTTTATCAAAAATTGACTTAAAAACACTTTTTTTTAACTCGAAAAAGTAGATTTTTTCTCTAAATTTTTTTGCCTAATTGATGATATTAAGTTTTTTTACATCTAATTAAGTGATTAATAATCAGGTATTTAGTTGAAATGTTGGAATATTTTAGAATATCGACTAAATACTAATTTTATAGATGAAGTACATAAAATGATCAAAAATTGCTTTTTCGAATTTTTGTTGTTCTAAAGGTTTATCTGTTATTTATTCTTGTTAAAATTTTGTTATAATGTTAACAGAAATAAAAAAAAGAAATGGTTTAAAATTTCTTTTGTAAATTAGAACTTAATTAAAAAATGACCTGCAATTCAGGTTTTTAAAATTTTGCTACTTATGAAAAATCTTATATTAATTCGTCATGCCAAATCAAGCTGGGAAGCACCATTGAAAGATTTTGATCGTCCATTAATGAAAAGAGGAATTTTAGATGCGCATGATGTTTCATTAAATATTTCAGGGTATCTTCCAAAAACATATATTATTTGGAGCAGTACAGCTGTGAGAGCTACAGAGACTGCTTTAATTTTTGCGCAAAACTTATCCTATCCATTAGAAAGTATCATTTTTAAAGACGATTTATACACTTTTGATGAGAAGCAACTCGAAAAAGTTATTAAATCGTGTGATAATAGTTTTGAAAGCGTTATTCTTTTCGGACATAACGAGGCTATTACAAATTTTGTTAATAAATTTGGGGATGTTTTTATAGAAAATGTACCAACTTCGGGCTTTGTATCGTTACAGTTTGATGCCGAAAGTTGGGACACGATCCATAAGGGCAAAACACATAAAACTATTTTCCCCAAAGATTTAAAATAATTACAGTGTACGAACAGAAATATATCGATAGAGAAAAAAGCTGGTTAGCGTTTAATGCAAGAGTACTTCAGGAAGCAGCAGACAATACAGTGCCACTTTTAGACAGACTGCGTTTTGTTGGAATTTTTTCAAACAACTTAGACGAATTTTTTAGAGTTCGGTACGCGGCCATTCGACGATTAAGTCTCTCAGGTATTTCTGGCGAAAAATATTTAGGAGGTATTTCTGCTCACCAATTAATTAAAGATATTACTGAAATCGTAATTCAGCAGCAATCTGAAAGTTTGCGTATTCTAGGAAATATTGAAGCAGAGCTAGAATCTGAAAATATTTTTATCATCAACGAAACACAGATTACACCAAAACAAGAGTGTTTCTTAAAAGACTTTTATACCCAAAAGTTAAGTCCGGAATTGGTAACCATCATTTTAAATGATTTAGCGGTTTTCCCAATTCTAAAAGATACTTTAGGATATTTGGCAGTTCGTTTAGAATTGGCAAACGATGAGGTTCGTTATGCTTTAATTGAAATTCCAAAAAACATCAACAGATTTGTTGTGCTTCCATCTGAAGACGAAAAACAATACGTTATTTTAATTGATGATGTGATTCGTTTTAAACTGAAAAACATCTTTAATATATTTGATTATAAGAGCGTTTCTGCCCACATGATCAAAATTACTCGTGACGCGCAATTGGACATAGACAGTGATTTGAGCAAAAGTATGCTTGAAAAAATTGCTTCGTCTGTAAAAGATCGCCGAATAGGAGAGCCTGTTCGTTTTATTTATGATAATTTAATTGAAGAAGATACCCTGCAATTTTTCTTAGATAAAATGAAAATTGTAGAAACAGACAGTATAATTCCAGGAGGAAGGTATCATAATCGTCGTGATTATATGAGTTTTCCAAATCTTGGTAGATACGATTTGTTGTATAAGCCAAACGAGCCACTGCCAGTTCCGGGTTTGAGTTTGGAGGGAAGTATTTTGGAAAAAATCTCTAAAAAAGATTATTTGGTGCATGCGCCCTATCAGTCATTTTCATATCTGACAAAATTCTTGCGTGAAGCAGCGTTAGATCCAAAAGTAACTAGCATTAAAATCACCTTATATCGTTTAGCTAAGAACTCTCAAATTATCAGTTCGTTGATAAACGCCGCCAAAAATGGCAAAAGAGTGGTGGTGCAAATCGAACTTCAGGCACGTTTTGATGAAGCTTCGAACATTTCGTATGCAGAACAAATGCAGACCGAGGGAATCGAACTTATTTTTGGTATCAAAGGACTGAAAGTGCACAGTAAAATTTGTGTAATCGAGAGATTGGAAGAGGGCAAAAACCGTCGTTATGGATTTATTTCAACTGGAAATTTCAACGAATCAACAGCAAAAATTTATACCGATGTAACGCTTTTCACTTGCCATCAAGGAATTCTAAAAGACACATCCAAAATATTTGAGTTTTTTGATATTAATTATCGAGTACACAGATACAAACATTTAATTGTGTCACCTCATTATACCAGAACTAAATTCATCAAACTGATTGATCGTGAAATTCTTCATGCGCTTGCTGGAAGAAAAACTCACATTAAATTAAAAATGAATAGTTTATCCGATTTTAAAATGATCGATAAATTATACGAAGCAAGTAATGCGGGAGTAAAAATCCAGCTTCAGGTAAGAGGAATTTGCTCTTTAATTCCAGGAATTCCAGGAATGAGCGAAAACATCGAAGCGATAAGTATCGTAGACAATTACTTGGAACATTCAAGAGTATATATTTTCGGAAACGCTGGCTTGACCGAAGTTTACATTTCGTCTGCCGATTTTATGACCAGAAATTTAGACGGAAGAGTCGAAGTAACCTGCCCGATTTACGACCTTGAAATTAAAAAAGAACTGATTGATAATTTCAATATTGCATGGAAAGGAAATGTAAAAGTGAGATATCATTCTTATAAATTAGATAATAAATATAAGCCTAAAAATCATCATGCCCCATTTAGAGCACAATTTGAAACCTATAAATATTATCAGAATAAAGTAGCCCTATTAGAAGAGGTTCCTCAAAAAGTAAATTAATACTAAATACCAATTTTCAAAATCATAAAGTGAGCATGATTAATATTAGGAAGTTTGCAGCGATAGATATCGGTTCAAATGCCATGAGGCTTTTGATCGCTAACGTTGTGGAACAAGAAGGCAAAGAACCGCAGTTTAATAAAAGTTCCCTAGTTCGTGTGCCAATTCGTTTAGGACAAGATGCCTTCACGGTTGGAGAAATTTCACCAGAAAATATAGATCGAATGGTAGATGCCATGAAAGCATTCAACCTTTTGATGAAAGTACATAAAGTAGAGCGTTATATGGCATTTGCAACTTCCGCAATGCGCGAAGCCTATAACGCAAAAGAAGTTGTGGCTTTAATTAAGAAAAAAGCCGATATTAAAATCGAGATTATCGACGGTAAAAAAGAAGCCGCAATTATAGCTTCTACAGATTTGCATCACTTAATTAAATCTGACGAAACCTATCTTTTTGTGGACGTTGGAGGTGGAAGTACCGAGTTTACTTTATTCTCTGACGGAAAAATGATTACTTCAAGATCTTTCAAAGCGGGAACCGTTCGTTTATTGAACAACATGGTTCATGATGTCGTTTGGGATGAAATTGAAAAATGGATTAAAACCAATACCGCAGATTATGATGAGGTAACGCTAATAGGTTCTGGAGGAAACATCAATAAATTGTTTAAAATGTCTGGGAAACAGCAGGAAAAACCACTTTCGTACATCTATGTTAACTCACAGTATGCTTTCTTAAATTCGTTGACTTACGAACAGAGAATTGCCGAATTAGGTTTGAACTCTGATCGTGCCGACGTAATTATCCATGCAACTCGTATTTATCTGAATGCGATGAAGTGGAGTGGTGCACGACAGATCTATGTTCCTAAAATCGGACTTTCTGATGGTATCGTAAAAGCAATGTATTACGGTAAAATTTAATATCTATTTTTTTAAATGAATAAAGGCAGACTTGAAGCTTTCAGTGATGGCGTTTTGGCAATCATTATAACGATTATGATTCTGGAAATTAAAGCGCCAGAAGGACCTGAATTTGCAGATCTAAAACCACTTATCCCGAAGTTTTTGAGCTATATTTTGAGTTTTATTTACTTTGGAATATATTGGAATAATCATCACTACTTGCTACATAGTTTATCAAAAGTAAACGGAAAAGTATTGTGGAGTAATCTACACTTTTTATTTTGGCTTTCCTTAATTCCTGTCTCAACTGCTTGGATGGGAGAGCATAATTTTGAGAAAGCCGCAATGACAATGTATGGTGTTGTGCTGCTTCTTTCTGCAATCTCTTATATTATTTTGCAGTACACGATTATGTGTAGCGAAGGAAAGAATTCTGCTTTGAGAAAAGCGCTTAACAAAGATTATAAAGGTAAAATCTCCTTAGTTTTATATGTTATCGGAATTGTTACGGCATTCTTTAACCAGTGGATTTCTGGAGCAGCTTATTTTATTGTGGCCATGTTATGGCTCATTCCAGACAAAAGAATTGAGAGCGTTTTTGCTTCAAACGAATAAGATATGAAATTTGTTTTTCAGTCCATTCAAGATTTTTCTGCCGATGAATTAAGTCTTTTAGACAGTTTGATTACATTTCGAACAGTAAAAAAAGGAGAGCTTTTATTGACTGAAAATCAGGTTTGCAACGAAATAGTTTTTATCGAAAAAGGAATTCTACGTTCCTTTTTTGTCAATCATAAAGGCGACGAAATCACCAACTGTTTTGCTTTTGAAAACGAATTTATGGCCTCTTTTGCCAGCTTTATTACAAAAGAAAAAGCAGAAGAAAATATTCAAGCGCTTACTGATACAAAATTGCAGATTCTAGATAGAAAAGCTTTAGAGAAATTGTATCAATCAAGTTCTAATTGGCAGGAAACAGGCAGAAAATTAACTGAATTAGAATTTGTAAACCTGCATAAAAGAATGGTTTCTTTTCAGAAATTATCGGGTGCGCAGCGTTACGAAGAACTTTGCCAAAACCATCAAAAGTATATTCAGCTAATTCCGTTGCAATATTTAGCTTCTTATCTAGGAATTACCCCAAGACATTTAAGCCGAATTAGAAAAGCTATAGTTTGATTTTTTTGTGTTTCTAAACAGTTTTTTCAGGACATTTGTCCAGTAAAAGAAAATGTACTAATAGTATTTTTGAAAAAACATAAACATGAAAAAAATACTGATTATAAACGGACATCCAAACGCTGAAAGTTTCAATTTCGGAATTGCAGAATCGTATCAAAAAGGTGCTGTAGCTTCTGGAGCAACAGTAGAAACCATTACAATTGCCAATTTAAATTTCAATCCAAATCTCAAATTTGGTTACCAAAAAAGAACAGATCTTGAGCCAGATTTATTAGAATCGTGGGAAAAAATAAAAAGAGCCGATCATTTGGTTTGGATTCATCCCGTTTGGTGGGGTGGACTCCCAGCGCTAACGAAAGGGTTTATCGATCGTTTGTTTCTGCCAGGAATGGCTTTCCAGTATCGTGAAAACTCGGTTTGGTGGGATAAATTGCTCAAAGGTAAAACAGCTCACATCATAACAACCCTAGATCAGCCAAGCTGGTATTATAGATTGTTTTTTGGAAGACCAAGTGTCAATCAGTTAAAAAAATCTACTTTAGAATTTTGTGGTGTAAAACCAGTCAAAGTAAGCTATATCGGAATTATAAAAGGTTCTAATGAAGAACAAAGAAAAAAATGGCTAGAAAAAGTCTATAATTTCGGGGTTAGAAACAAATAATTTGGGGTTTTATTTTAATAACATGAAACAGGAAAAATAATAGGATTTAAAAAGAAAAATTTACCGCTATTAAAAAATTAATCCTTCAAGTCCAATCCAAATGTTGTGCGCAAAAGTTCAATATTTGGGTTGATTTCCAAGAAACGATTGTAACGATCCTGATTGTTATAGCTTCGTTTCATTTCAACTTTTTCATTTACAATTACCTCAATAGTAATATCGTGATTATGTAAATGACCTTTTAAATGACCTAATAAACCATTCATCTGGCTTTCAAATTCCAGTTTAGAACCCTCGTTTGGCAATTCGTATGTAATTCTCGTTCCATCCAAAACAGGATCGTTGATCAATAAAATAGATTCCATGATCTTTAATCCCTTTTGACCTAAACGTTCTGCATATTTGTTCCAATGAAGACGCATATCGGTTTCGTTAAATTCTTCGGTAGGTAAAACAGAAGAAGGTTTAACATACGATTTACTGCTTTCTTCCATTTCTTTTTTCTTGCGGATGCTGGCAAGAGAAAAAGCAGAAACTTTTGGAGCATCGTTTGTTTCCGTTTTTGGAACTTCAGGAGCCTGAACTTTTGGAGTTTGAGTAGGAGCTTGAACTGTGTTTTGGATATTTACAGATGCGGTATTATTAATGCTGTTGGCATTATTTTTTTCTTCCGAATTTGGAATTTGGGATTTTGTATTTGAATCTTCCTTACTTGGACTTTGGACTTCAACAATAGAATAACCTCCATTTTTAAAGTAAACAGGCGGAATTATGAATTGCTCAACTTTTTTTTTTCTCCATCAAAGTTGATAGAGGCCAATTGCATCAAGCATAATTCAACTAAAAGTCGCTGATTCTGACTCAATTTGTATTTTAAATCGCAGTCGTTTGCAATGTCAATTCCTTTCAGTAAAAATTCCTGAGAACATTTTTGAGATTGAACTGCATACATTTGTTGTGCCTGTTCACCAACTTCTAATAAAGCAATAGTTGAAGGTGTTTTGCTTACCAATAAATCTCTGAAATGTGAAGCTAAACCTGCAATAAAATGATGCCCGTCAAAACCTTTGGCTAAGATATCATTGTATGCTAGTAAAAGTTTTGGAATCTCATTTTCCAGAAGTAAATCAGTAATCGAAATATAAGTTTCGTAATCTAAAACGTTTAGGTTTTCAGTTACAGCCTGACGCGTTAAATTTGTTCCGCAGTACGAAACTACACGGTCAAAAATAGACAAAGCATCACGCATCGCTCCATCTGCTTTTTGAGCAATAATGTGCAGTGCATCGTCTTCAAAAACGATTCCTTGACTTTCAGCAACATCCGCCAAATGTTCTTTAGCATCTTTCACTGTAATTCTTTTGAAATCAAAAATTTGACAGCGAGATAAAATCGTTGGAAGAATTTTGTGCTTTTCTGTTGTCGCTAAAATGAAAATAGCATGTTTTGGCGGTTCTTCTAATGTTTTAAGAAAAGCATTAAAAGCAGCCGAAGACAACATATGAACCTCGTCGATGATATATACTTTGTATTGTCCTGTTTGTGGCGGGATTCTAACCTGATCGATAAGGTTACGAATATCATCAACCGAGTTGTTTGAAGCGGCATCTAACTCAAAAACGTTAAAAGCGAAATCTTCAGTAGGATCGTCATATCCAGGCTGATTTATCTTTCGAGCCAAGATACGAGCGCAAGTAGTTTTACCAACTCCACGCGGTCCTGTAAATAAAAGAGCAGACGCTAGGTGATTGGTTTCAATAGCATTCAACAAAGTGTTGGTAATGGCTTTTTGCCCCACAACATCCTTAAAGGTCTGCGGGCGATATTTACGTGCCGATACTACAAATTGTTCCATATTCTTTTTTATTCGATAGCAAATATAGACTATAATTTAGTGATTTAAAAATTTAAAAATTGAAAGATTTTTAAGTGATTGAATTGTAGAAAGAAAAAAATATTATCTGCAACGTTTAAAGAAAAAGTAATACTTTTAATGCAAAATATTTAACAGCCTATTTATTATTAATTAGAAAGTATGAACGCAAAACAAATCGTCAAATTAAGTAATATTATCGGAATCACCTCTATACTTTTATTAGTGTATTGGGTTTTTACATTTATTGTAATTGAGGTTTTCGGACTAAAAGTATTTAGAGAAAATATGACCGAAAGCTTTTATTTAAGCATTCTCGGAATTCTTGCTCTTATGGCTGGATCTCTAATAGTGAATCTCATGTTTAATTTGACAAGAATTGCCGAAAGAAAAAATGAAGATGAAGTAAACAACAAATCAAACCGACGCAAGTTTGCTGTCTTGCTTTTAATTTTCCCGTTAATTTTAATTATACTTTTTGGCGGTGATTATTTGACTTCTTCTAAAAAAGAAAAAATGCTAATTAGTTCTGCAAAATCTATTATAGAATCAAACAAAGCAAATAGTGACAAACTTCTGAATTATACATTTTCTAAATCATACATTAAGGAAACAACCGGAATTTTAAGAGTCTTGTCTTCAACAGATAAAAACTTTCCGAGTGTGACTTTAATTGTAAAAGATTCCATTAAGGATTCGCCTGTTTTTCTTGGTTTTAGTGCTTATTACAATGAAAGTTTGGATACAAATGATAGCATACAGCCCCATAAAGTGAACTATATTTATCAGACAACTAAAGAGGAAAGAGCTTATTTGAATGAGGTTTTTGATAAAAATAATGAGGAATTAAGATATAGTTCAAGTAAAGGAAATTATGAATTGTTTTACCCTTATAAAAAGAATGGAAAAACAATTATTATTTATTTTTCAGAACAGCAACGTTATGGTAAGCTAGGAAGCTGATAAATTTATAAGTTATGAAGAAGTATTTTCTACTATTAGTTTTGCTTGCAGTATTTACTGTAAAAGCGCAAAAAACTCGAACGAGTCCAATTTATCAATTGCGAATCTATGAGATTTTCGAAAGTAATAAAAAAGAGTTTCACGAACGTTTTCGCGATCATGCTATGCGTATTATGAAGAAATACAACTTTAAGATTATTTCGATTTACGAATCAAAATCAGATAAGAAAACGGAGTTTGTCTATTTTCTAGAATGGCCAAATGAAGTAACGATGAAAAAAGCTTGGGAAGATTTTAGAAAAGACCAAGAATGGATCGATATCAAAAAACTATATACCGAAAAATATGGCGATGTACTAGGGAATATAGAAGATAGGGTCTTGACTAAACTTGATTATTCGCCTAATTAGAGTTTTATAGATTGAATTATTTTAACCTTAAATTGAAAAATTTGAGGTTTTTTTATGTGCCTCTTTTAAGAAAAGAACAAAATTCAATTAACTGAAAAACTTATAAAACTCACAATAACATCCTATAATCTTTTGATGCTTAATCTTTTTAATTTTAAAAATGTAAATTATTAAAAGAGAGTATTATGAAAATGAGATCCATTTTATTAGGAATGAGCCTTAGTATTGCTCTGGTATCATGCAAACCTAGCGATGCTGATATTGAAGCAGCAATTAGAGAAAAACTCGGTGACGTTGCAACGATACAAGTTGCTGTACATGATGGCGTTGCAACAATAGCGGGAACTTGCGAAGACGAAATTTTCAAGAAAAATATTGAAAAAAGCGTAAGAGCAACCAAAGGGGTAAAATCTGTAATAAATACCTGCGAATTGGCAAGAGCCAATCAAGAGCCAGCTGCGGCTACTGTTGTTATTAATTCTGATGCCGATTTAGATAAATCGGTTAGCAAAGTTGTAGATGCTTACGACGGCGTTAGCGCTACTGTTGTTGGCGGTGTTGTCACGCTTTCAGGTGAAATTAAAAAAGACAAATTACAGCCTTTAATGCAAAGTATACAAGAATTGCATCCGAAAAAAGTAGACAATAAATTAACTATTAAATAAGGACATCATGAGTATACAGGATAAATACAGAGAAGTAATCGATTTAGCATCTGAATTAGGAATCGAAAATTTACAGGTAAGAGAACAAGATAATGTGCTTTACATTGATGGGACAGCAAAATCTGCTGCAGATAAAAATAAGCTTTGGAATGCTTATGAAAAACTCGATCCAGAATATAGATCGGCTGATGTGGTAATGAATATTGAAGTTGAGGAAGGTGTTTCTAGAGAATATACAGTTGAAATAGGGGATTCTCTTTCGAAGATTGGAAAAGCGTATGGAGTTTCCTGGCAAGATATTTTTGAAGCCAATAAAGACATCATTTCAAATCCCGATTTAATTCAGCCAGGTTGGAAATTGAAAATTCCAACACCCTAAAATTGGTAAATGCCAAAAAAAATCCAAATTCCAGTTTTGTATTAATACAATTGGAATTTGGATTTTTTTATTTTCAAGCTCTGGATTGGATTTTTAAAATTACCTTCCTCTAATGCTTAAATCAAATAAAAACTTTGCTGTTTCCTGGTCTGAATCGGCTGAGAAACCAGCAACATAAACTCCTTTTTTGCCCGAAGTCGACTTAATTCCGTATACAACTGCCTCATCTGCTGGGTCTGACTCACCCTCGTATCGATACACATGAACAATTTCAAATTTCTCAGGATTCTTTTTAATCGCATCAGCATTTCGATTAAAATCGCACGTAAATCCTTTTTCATTCAATTGATCTAAAGCTTTTGAAACAGTTGCGTAATGATACATTCTTTTCATGATAAACTGAATTTAAAATTATAGATTTCTAAAGATAACTATTTTAAAATTAAAAAGTTATGATAAAATTCATAAAATCTGAAATTTAAAATCATTATTGTTAGTTCTTAAATCGCTACTTTTGCAGCGCAGACCGCCTTATCGTCGCTCCGATTTTATCGGAGGGGAGGAAAGTCCGGACACCATAGAGAGGCATAGCGGGTAACGCCCGTCGGTTCTCTCGTTTTTTGGAACGAGAGGATTAGGACAAGTGCAGCAGAAAGTATGTACAGGTAATGCTGTAGTGAAACCAGGTAAACTCTATGCGGTGAAATACCAAGTATATCGGCATTTAAGGGCTTCTCGTTCGTTGCCGAAGGGTAGGTAGATTGAGTCCCGAAGTAATTCGGGATCTAGATAAATGATAAGGTATTGTTGCGTTGCAAAACAAGACAAGAACAGAATCCGGCTTACAGGTCTGCATTTTTTATATATTTGTGAACTATCTAACTTATTTTCATGAATATTACCACTCCAAATCCATCTTCAAAAGCAAAAAAAAGTCTTTTTAGAACTGTTGTAACCAATCTTACTTTTTGGGTTTTAATTGCTATTATTTCGGGTGTTTTACTTGGACATTTTTCTCCTGAAAATGGTGTAAAAATGGAATTTTTAGGAAAGAAGTTTATTCAGCTGATTTCGCTTTTTATTGGTCCGATTATCTTTCTAACGATTGTTTTGGGAATTTCAGGAATGGGAAATCTGAAAAAAGTAGGACGTATAGGGGTTAAAGCTTTAACTTATTTTGAAGTAGTGTCGACTGTCGCTCTTGCAATTGGTGTAGCAGTCGCTTATTTATTTAAACCTGGAAAAATTGACAAATCGGGATTGACTTTTGGCGATGCAAGCCAATATACAAATGGCGCAGCAAAGGATTTTTCTTGGTTGCAGTTCTTTTTGTCCAATTTTACGCTGCAGGTTTTGTTAGCGGCTATTATCTGCGGGATCGCGCTAAACTTTTACCAAAAAAGAGAGCAGACGATTTTGGTTCTAGAACGATTTTCTAAAGTGGTTTTCTTCGGATTAAAATATGTAATGTATCTCGCTCCAATTGGTGCTTTTGGCGGAATGGCATATACAATAGGAAAATTTGGTCTGGCGACGTTAATTCCGCTTGGTAAATTGATGCTTTGTGTTTATTTGACCATGGCATTATTTGTCTTTTTGGTTTTGGGAAGCATATTAAAATATTATAAAATCAGTATACTTTCAATTTTAAAATATATCAAAGAAGAACTTCTGCTCGTTCTCGGAACTTCATCTTCTGAGGCTGCTCTGCCAAGTATTATGGTAAAACTAGAAAGAATGGGATGCAGTAAATCGGTTGTGGGATTGGTGATTCCGACTGGTTATTCTTTTAATTTGGACGGAACTTCAATTTACCTTTCGATGTCGGTGCTGTTTATTGCGCAATTATATGATGTGCATTTGAGTTTTTTTGAAATCCTGACCGTTATCGGAATTCTGATGATTACTTCAAAAGGCGCGGCAGGCGTCACGGGAAGCGGATTTATTGTTTTAGCATCAACCTTAACGGCATTGCATAAAATTCCAGTCGAAGGTTTGGCATTTTTATTGGGTGTAGATAAATTTATGAGCGAAGCGAGAGCTATTACCAATTTAATAGGAAACACGGTCGCGACGATCATAATTTCTAAAACAGAAAGAGATTTTACTGATTTGGATTTGAGTAATAAAGTTGCGGAGTGACAGAATAACAAAGTAACAAAGTGACAAAGAATTTAAAACTTTGCCACTTTGTTACTTTGTTACTTAGAATTAAGATTCATCTTTAGTTGTTCGCACCAAACTAATGCCCGACATGAAAAAGACAATTCCTAATATTCCGTAGATAATAAGCGATTTGATATCTCTGGTTTCTCCAGATGTGCCGGCAAAAATAACGGCAGTATAAATAAGTCCTACTATTCCGAGGATTGTAAGCAATCCGCCGAAAAATCTTTTTAGGTTCATAATTGTTAGATTTAAAAGTTCTCTAACAAAGTTAAATTTCCATAAGTTAATTGCTGTTATACAATTGCTTATGAAAAATTATATGATTTTCAGAACTTATTTTTCTATTTTAAATTCCAATCCGATATTTCGAACACTTTCAATCTTGATTTTCGGATCTGAATTGAAGTACTTTCTAAGCCTGCTGATAAAAACATCCATGCTTCTTCCTGAGAAATAATCGTCTTTTTTCCAGATCGACATTAAAATCTGATCTCTTTTTAAGAGTTGATTATGATTCAAATATAAATATTCGATAAGAGAAGCTTCCATTTCTGTAAGTTGCTGGACGTGATTTTTATTGTTTAGCGTTAAGCGTTCGTTATCAAAAATATACGAGCCGATTTCAATTTTATTGTTTCCGTCCAGACTTCTTTTTTGCTCGATTCTTTTTAGGATATTCTGCAAACGAAGAACCAACTCATCAACTTCAAAGGGTTTTGCGATATAGTCGTCTGCACCAAGTTTTAGACCGATGATTTTGTCTTCTTTGAGCTTTCTCGCCGTTAGAAAAATAAAAGGAATTTCTGGATTGATGGTAATTATTTTTTCGGCCAATGAGAATCCGTCCATTTTAGGCATCATGACATCAAAAATGCAAATATCAAAAACCTGATTTTTAAAATAGTCTAAAGCTATTTCGCCGTTTTCTGCCCAAATCACTTCAAATTGATGCAGTTCTAAATACTGTTTTAAAATCGCCGCAAAATCAAAATCGTCTTCGGCTAAAAGTAATCTTTTCAAAATAAGGGAATTAAACTTTTAATAAAATAGTAAACTGAGCGCCTTTTCCTAAATCGCTAATAACGTTTACAGAACCTTGATGCGCTTTTACGATTTGATCCACATAATACAATCCTAAACCTAAGCCTTTAGTATTGTGCAGATTTCCTTGTTCGACACGATAAAATTTCTCAAAAAGGAAGGCTTGTTTGTTTTTGGCAATTCCAATTCCGTCGTCTTCAAAACTTACAGAAAATTGCTTTTCTACAATTCTGGTTTTTACAGTAATCGTGCTCGAACCGTATTTTACAGCATTTTCCAAAACATTTAAAAAAGCGGTTGTCAAATGGAATTTATCCAAAACCAAAATTGTTTTTTCAGTCTGAAAATCGGTTTTCAAAATAATTTTAGGGAAAGCAATCTTAAAATCATTTGCGATAGAAAGCAGGAAATCTTCGGCTTCTATTTTTTCTTTTTGTAATTCAAGTTCATTTTCAGCCAAAGAATTCGCCATAACCTGATCAATCAAATTCTGAAGGCGATTGTTTTGGCGTGAAATTGTACTCACAATTGCATTGAAATTTTCGTCGTTGTCACGAATATTCTTCTGCGCTAAAATCTTTGTCGAAATTCCTAAAGTTGCCAAAGGCGTTTTAAGTTCGTGTGTGATATTATTGATGAAATCGGTTTTAACGTCGCTGACTTTTTTCTGTTTAATCAAAGCTTTTAAGGCAATGACAAAAAGCGTAATTAAAGTCAGAATGGATAATAGAGATAGAATCAAAATAAAAGTCATTCGTCTCAAAATAATCATTTCCCAATCCATTACAGAAACGTACATTGAATCTTCTGTCAGCAATTGATATTCCTGATTCTCAAAAGTTCCGTTGGTTGTTCCAACATAATTTCTCACTAAAAAAGCATGATTTAAAGAAGCAAGATTTCCGTATAGTTTGTTTTGAATAAAAGGCTTTTCTGAGAAAATCGTATCGGCTTTTTTTGCACTTTGATACAGAATGAATTTATTGAGTACAATGGCAAAATCAATCTTGAAATTAGGCAAATCCCTTTCAAATTTTCGCTGAATTTCTTGTGTTACGGCACTCTGATATTCGTTTTGTAAAACACCAATTTTGATGTCCAATTTGGTGTTTTTTCCTTTTATGTATTTTTCAGAAAGACTTTTGTAAAGCGCTTCTTTTTTTGCCACAAAAGCCGAATCAATATCACTGTAATTGTTTGAAATCTGAGCAATTTCATTTTTAATTTGTGTATGAAACTGCGCCACTTTGTATTCGTAGGCTGTTTTTACTAAATAACATTGCACCGTCATAAGCACAATTAATGCGATGACAGAAAATGCGATTAATAAATTGATTCTTTGTTTCATACTCTTTCGGAATTCTGTTTCAAAAATACAGCTTTTACCATACAAATGGCAGATTAACCCCGCATTAACCTACGATTAACTTTCGGAACTAGGTTTTCAAAGCATTTTTGCAGCAACACTAATCAATTTAAAATGAATATTTATCTGCCTTTAAAACTTCTTATTACACTTTTACTTTTTGGTCTTTCCTATATTGCTAATGCCCAGAGTGTAACACAAAAAGATTCGCTTACAAATCAATTGGATGAAATAGTAATCAATAAAGAGAAAAAGACATTTACAAATTCAAACGGAAACATAAAAGTTGATGTTGCCAATTCGGTTTACAATTCAATTCCAAATCCAGTCGATTTGCTTTCAAAATTGCCAAATGTTCTAGTAAGCTCAGATCGTGAAAATATATCTGTAGTTGGAAAAGGGACGCCGTTGATTTATATTGATAATCAGAGAGTGGGAATAAACGAACTGAACGCTCTGTCTGTGAACGATATTAAAACAATTGAAATCATTCAAAACCCGTCATCAAAATATGAAGCAGAGGGACGCTCCGTAATTTTAATTACTAGAAAACTAAGCCGAAAAGAAGGTTTTAAAACTGATATTTCTGAAACGGCTTCGTTTAAAAAGAATTTCAATAACTATTTAGGATTCAATTCCAGTTTCAAAAAAAACAAACTGGAATGGAAAGCCAATTTTAATTATAACCGTTTAAATCCTTGGGAAAATCACAGTATTGCATACCAGATTCCGCAAGCATCTATTATTTCAGATTATGATGTTTCTGCTACTACTTACAGAAATCAATATGTTTTTGGCGCAGGTATATTTTACAAAATAAATGAAGAAGATTATTTGTCTATCAATGTAAATGGCAAAAGGCAAAGCGATACTTTCGACATTAACACATTTACATTTAATCAGACTCAAGATGAAATAAATAATGTTTTTACTTTCAGTGATAATGCTAGTGACAAGAATTTTATTAATTCAGTTGTAAATTATTCAAAGAAAATAAAAGCCATTGATACTAAATTGTTTGCTGGTTTTCAAGTGTCAAATTTTAATCAGCATTTGTGGAGTTTGGTTCAAAATAGTTTTAATGAAAATGCATTGGAGTTATCTCAAAACCGCGATCAAAAGTTTAATGTCGATGTTTTTTCAGGAAGAATTGATTTAGAAAAAAAGTTCAAAAATGAAATAAACTGGGAATACGGCGGACTTTATTCGGCTGCAAAATCACGATCAGATTATGATGTTTTTGATTATCAGAAAAATGAAAATACAGTTTTCAGTTATAATTTTAAAGAAGAAAATTTAGCGGCTTATTCTCAACTATCAGGAAAAATCAAGAAGATCGATTTCTCAATAGGATTGCGACTAGAAAACACTAATGTAAGCGGAAAATACAGTACGGAGAGTAATGTCATGATTGATAAAAATTACACTAAAATGTTTCCAAAGGCACAGTTTTCTTTTTCAATAGACAGCACAAAATCTATAAGTTTCGATTATTCTAAAAGTGTTTCAAGACCCAATTATTCTTCTTTAAGTATGATTGCAACATATATAAATCCGTATTTTATTTATGGAAGCAACATTAATTTGGGGCCGACATTTATGGATGTAATTTCTACTGCTTTTCAGTATTATGATAAATCTTTAAAATTTACTTTATACCAGAATAAAAATCCTGTTTACCAAGATTTTGTTTTTGACAGTCAAGGAAATATTTTGACTTTTACTGAGAAAAACTTTCAGAAAGAATCGGGTTATAATATTGAATTTACCCTACCATTCGATTTATCTCTTGCAAAAACATTTGGCAAGAACTGGAATTGTACGTTGAACTACAATGATATTTTTAAAAACACTATTTATACCGAAAGATTTACAATTAATACGATAAGTTCTAGAGCCAGATATTTAGTTGATGCAAACGAAGTTTCTCTAACGCTTCGTTATTCTTTCGGGAAGATTAAAGATTCTGAATTCAAAGAAAAAAGCGTTAATGAAAACGAAAACCGAATCAGATAAGGTTTGAAATTTCAAAAATAAAAATTCCAAATTCCAATCTCGACATCAGGGAGAAATTGGAATTTGGAATTTGAGATTTTTAATTTTAAAAGCTGAAATTTGGAATTAAAAAAATGGGATTTTTTTTAATTTATCCTTCATCTTCTTCAGATTCTTTTTTAGAATCATCATGCGGTAATTCTTCGTCATCATCGGTTGAATTTAGTTCGAAAAAACTAAAATAAGAACCGCCGTAGCTTTTCTGAAACGAAAAATTACTCATATGATCCAATTTGGTATATTTAGAATGCTCGATAATCATCATTCCATCATCTTCCAATAAATCCCTTTCAAAAACAGTCAAAACAATTTTCTCAAAAGTCGCCTGATCCAACCCGTAAGGCGGGTCTGCAAATATAATGTCATACGTAGTTTTGCAGTTTTCTAAAAACTTAAAAACATCACTTTTGGTTGCAGCAATATCAAAATCATATTCTGATGAAACTTGCTTGATGAATTTTACGCATCCGAAATCGCCATCAACAGAGGTGATTGGTGCGCTTCCGCGTGAAGCAAATTCATAGCTGATATTTCCCGTTCCTGAAAAAAGATCTAGAACCTTCAAGCTGTCAAAATGAAAATGATTATTCAAAACATTAAACAATGCTTCTTTACTCATATCAGTCGTTGGTCTCACAGGTAGATTTTTTGGCGGAAAAATTCTGCGTCCTTTATATTTTCCTGAAATGATTCTCATGATTGAAATAAGATATAATGTTTTTGATTTTGAGCGGTTGTAAAGCTGTTTCTTTCTTTTAGGTTTGAGACATCCATAAAAGAAATATGGCGCACGTATTTGTAAGCTATAGCATAAAAAGGATCGTTTTCTGAAATGGTTCCCAATAATTCTAATTTGAAACTTTCAGGATTCATGCTCATTTGCTCAGCCGTAAATAAAATGTAGTAG